>Ga0222718_10003294_pt1 | contig 13914 bp, 22 predicted proteins | sample C33_27DmetaG_FD_165045 | JGI IMG/M metagenome (GOLD analysis project Ga0222718, IMG submission 165045) | Estuarine water microbial communities from San Francisco Bay, California, United States - C33_27D | ecosystem: Environmental > Aquatic > Marine > Unclassified | place: USA: California... | reverse complement strand
TGTGCGGTGGATTTACAGAGAACATTAAGAAATGAGTACTAAACAAAGTTTAACAAATCATTTAAAACACTTAGAAGAACTGCATCGCGAACTAGACGAGAAAATTACAAGGCATTGGGAACATCATGATAGTGATGACAAGGTAAGGCAAGAGAAGTTAGAAAAACTATCTCTTAAAAGGGAAATAGAAGAATTAAGAAGTAGGATAGAGGAGATACAAGATGAAGACTAGTGATAAAATAACAAGCAGAATTAAAGAAGCAGGTTCTAAGTATTGGGCAAGTGATAATGTGGCTCAGTATATGGATGAGGGAGATGATCAGAAACTTATAGAAGAACTTATTCCTCATTTTGAAGGTATTTTAGACACATTAATTATTGATAGATTTAATGATCCTAACAGTCAAGGTACTGCTAGACGTCTTTCTAAAATGTATGTAAATGAACTTATGTGGGGCAGATATAATGATATGCCTAATGCTACAGCATTTCCTAACGATATAGAAGAAGGATATAAGGGCATGTTGGTAGTTAGAAGTGAACTTATTAGTATGTGTTCACATCATCATCAGCCAGTTAAAGGTGTTGCATACATAGGTATTATTGCAGGAGAAACACTTATTGGACTAAGTAAGTACACTAGAATTGCACAATGGTGTGCAAGGCGTGGTACGTTACAAGAAGAACTTGCAAACGATATTTCTAAAGAAATTATGAAAGCAACAGGTAGCAAGAATATAGGTGTATATATTCAAGCCACACACGGTTGCGTAGAGAATAGAGGTGTGTTGGCACATAGTAGTCTTACACAAACAACAGTATTAGAAGGTTCGTTCTTTGATGACCCTGGTACTAAGAAAGAGTTTTTTGATAATATAAAACTACAGCAGGAATACGCAAGTAAGTAATATGATTAGTAATAGAAATGGATATCTTGTAGTAGGTAAATTTAGTGTCCCTATTAGAGAAATAACTGAATGCATCGTAGAAAGACAAGAATTAGAAAAAATTTGTAATAAATATCCTGTTACTGAAGAAGATGTATTTGAGAGTTTAGATGCAATCGCAGACTTAGATAGTATTAATTCTAGGGATAGATTGAAATGTAAGAATGTAGGAAATTTAGAAGACATACAGATACAAACTGTTTCTATTACAGACAATTTATTTTTAAAAATTGTACAATATGGTAGAGTTGTTAACGATAAAGTTACAGATTTTAACAAATTATTTGATATAGGTTTTTTAAATTTAGCATATGAATGTTATGAAGATATACATAACGGACATAGACAGTTTGAGAATTCAGAAATACATATTATTGTATTTGATGCCGTGGAATCTATGATTGACGGCCAGATATCAATGGAAGATATTTTTAATTTATTACAGATAGAATTAGATGACATTAAAGTATAGCGAAACATTTTATTCAGCACAAGGGGAAGGCCAATATGTAGGCATTCCTAGTTTGTGGATGAGATTCTTCCTATGTAATTTACAATGTAATGGCTTTGGGCAAAGCGATCCAACTGACCCTAGTACATATGATTTACCATATGAGAAGTTAGATATCACAGACATTACTAATGTATTTGATTTACCCGTATTTGAAAAAGGTTGTGATAGTAGTTATACTTGGAGTAAGAAGTATAAACACTTAATAGTTGATAAGACGGTAGAGGAGGCTGTAGACGAACTTACGGTACTTCTACCGCACTCCCAATTTGTACATCCAGTTACAGGGCAAAGTGTACATATGGTGTTTACAGGTGGCGAGCCAATGCTTAAAAACACACAGCCAGGCATGATTAACATTATAGAAGAGTTCAAACGTAGAAAGAATCAGCCTATGAACGTTACTGTAGAAACAAATGGCACAAAGCCTATTACAGATGAGTTTGCTGAATACATACAACGTGAATATTCTAATTGGGCAGACGGTAGAGAATGGTACTGGAGTCTTAGTCCGAAACTGTGGAGTACTGCTGGTGAGAAGAATAAGAAAGCAATCAAGCCAGAAGTAATTGGTAGATATGCAGAAGTAAGTCCACATGGACAACTAAAGTATGTTGTCAATGGCACAGATGAAAGTTGGAAAGAAGTAGAAGAACATACAAAACTATTCAGAGATGCCGGTTGTAACTTCCCTGTATGGATTATGGGAGTTGGCGGCACCTTTGAAGGCTTAGTACAAACTGAAGCCACTATAGCCGATGAGGCAATACAACGTGGCTATAATTATACAAGCAGAGTCCATGTACATATATATGGTAATGCTATAGGAAAATAATATGGAAACTATATACGAAATTTATATAAAGGGTTGGGGAGAGTATGAAGATGCTTGGTATCCTCATAATCAAGATACTAATATAGATGCTTTAAAGAATAAAGTATTTGAAGATTGGGATATGGAAGCCGAGTACTATATTGAAGAAAAAGGTACTGGAATTGTAGTAGAAGAAGGTATCATTAATGAAGGGGTCTACTAATGAATGAACACGACAAAAACTTTATAAAAAACATGATGCCGTTTTTGATTACTGCATTTGTAATGTTTCTTATGTTAGTAGCATTTGAAACAAAAGCAGATGACCACAATTACACAGAACATGGTATACTTATTACTGAACAAGAGTTACAAGTTAAAAGTATTAGGGTAAGCAGTATTAGAGGTTACACTATAGTAGATAATGATACTATAAGAGTTAGAACTAACGGACGAGAAGAGTTTGATATAAAAGTGTATTCTTGTTTTGATATTAGTTTTGCCCACAGACTGGTATTCCAACCTTGGGGCGGATTTAGTAGTTTGAGTAGAGGCGATAGAATTATACCAATTAGTTTTGGTAGAGTAAGTAGATTTCCTTGCAGAATAAGAAGTATTACAGCAGTATTAAAGGAGAAAGAAGATGACAAAGAAAACTAAATTACCATTTAGTATGATGCCTGCAAGTTGGGGACTTAAAGGCAAGTCTCGTGCAATAGCAGAAGCAGAATATTATTATGATGGCGAAGAACTAGAAGAGGTATTGGCACAATTAGATGCTGAAACAGATATCGATAAGGAAATTGCTAAACTAGATGTACAATTCAAGAACGGAAAGATAGGAAAGTATGAATACGATAAAGCAGTTGCTGACTTACAAGATAAGCCTTATGTTAATGTTTTACAACTAGATGTAAATCCAGAAAATGCAAAAGCAGGCTACATGGAATTAGATTGGAACGACCATTTTGTTAAGTTTTTACATGATAATGGTTATACAGGAGAAAACGATGAAGCAGTTGTTAATAAATGGTTTAATGACGTATGCAGAACTGTTTTAGTACAAGAGATTGCAGATCAAGACTACGGATTAGAAGAACAGAACGGGACAACAGATGTCATCAGAACAAATAGAGAATCAGGCAAAGACCAAACTAGCGATCCTAGTTAAGTCTATAGAGCCTGTAATAGAGCAACAATTAGCAGATTTTACATCTGCTGAAATAGAATATGTTCTGGCTAATTTTAGAAAACATTTAAAATACGATCTAACAAGAGATTTTGAAAATAAACGTGAAAATAACTTGAAAGAATCGCCTTTCGATGCTATAATAAATGATAACTTAGGAATTAATAATGAATAAAAAGACATATATTTTAGTAGATAGTTTAAACATGTTCTTCCGTGCTAAACATGTAGGCGGTGGTAAGGATATTGACATGCGAGTAGGTATGGCAATGCATATTATGTTTAACAGCATTAAAAAAGTTTGGAAAGACTTTGACGGTGATCACGTTGTTATGTGTTTAGAAGGTCGTTCATGGCGTAAAGATTTTTATCCTCCATACAAAGCAAATAGAAAAGTAACAATGGATAAACGTAGTGTTAGAGAGCAAGAGGACGATGAGTTGTTCTTTGAATCATACAATGATCTAACTAAGTTTTTAGAAGAACGTACCAATGTAAGTGTTATTCAGCAACCTAATGCAGAAGCAGATGACTTAATTGCTACATGGATACAACAACATCCTGATGATAATCATGTTATAATTAGTACAGATAGTGACTTTTATCAGCTCTTAGCACCTAATGTGACCCAGTATAACGGTACTACAGATCAGATAGTTAGTCTAGAAGGCTTTAAAAATGCTAAAACAGGTGAATGGGTAATAGACAAGAAGACTAAAGAAGTTAAGACTCCGGTTGTTCCTGAGTGGGTATTGTTTGAGAAGTGTGTTAGAGGCGATAGTGCTGATAATGTGTTTAGTGCATACCCAGGTGCTAGACTAAAGGGCACTAAGAACAAGACAGGTATCACAGAGGCGTATCAAGATAGACACACAGGCGGCTATAACTTTAATAACTTTATGCTACAACGTTGGGTAGATCATGAAGAAGTAGAACACAGAGTAAGAGATGACTTTGAACGTAATAAAATACTTATTGATCTTACACTACAGCCTGATGAGGTAAAAGCAGAAAGTAAGTCTATTGTAGAAGAAGCAAAGAGCAAAGAAGTAAAACAACAGGTAGGTGTATACTTTATGAAGTTTTGTGCTAAATGGAATTTAGAAAGAATGTCACAGAATCCAGGTGACTATGCAGAGTTTTTAAATGGACAAGTTGGATAAAGCAATCAAACGTATAACTATGGACTGGCCTGCAGAGCCTCGATGGATTTATACGAGTCCAGATCAAAAAAAGGTGTATAGGCAAATGAGACATGATGTATGTCCTAAAGAGTTCAAGAATTCAAAGGGCACACCCAACAAGCAACTTTACTCCATAGATGGAGTTGTTGTTGGTAAAGATGAAGATTATGGAAACAAGGAGAATAAAGCATGGTAAGTAATAAACAACAGAAGAATAAAACTCAATTACAACAGATTAGTGATGTTGCATGGCTAGTTAGACAGGGAGAAAAGCGTCTTGGTATATTAAATAAAGATATACAAGAAAAATTCTTTTACATTACAGGGAAAGAATTTATAGGTTTTGATGATGAAACTGAAGTTGTTAAACATTTTGGAAATATACATCTTTTTACTGATCAGGTAAATCAACCCACTACTTTAAGTGAAGAATTCTTTATTAAAGGCTACCAAATAGATTATGATAGACCATATCCATTAGATTTTACACATCCTGATTATGATGAAAGAGTCCCATTATACACTAAAACTGTTGACAGCAATGTATACTATGCCGCTGGATGGTATGGAATAAATTTTGAAAAAGGCTGGAAGAGAGCCAAAGGGCCCAAGTATATCACACTTGCAACATATGGATTTATTGGACCTTTTAAAACAGAAATGGAATGCAAAACTGAAGTAAAAAAATTAAATAAAATAAAAAATAAATGAGCGATCTACAAGAATTGATTATTCATTTAAAAAATTTACAAGATGCAGGACATAAAGAATTTAATATTAACGTTGATTGGTTACTTGGTATTTTAGATAATACCCAACAACCGGTAAACTCATTACCTAAAAAAATAGATTTAGATGGCGGCAAATTTAACTAAAGATCTGGAACTTTCTGAGGGATACGGATATAATAAAATATTTAGACACCAATGGAATTGTGCTCCTAAACATGGTTTATCTATGGGTGCTATTGTAGAGCTTAAAAAATTATGTTTCAAAAAATTTGGTTGGCATTTTGTACCGCATAGAAATATGAATTATGCAGAAGATGATTGGTATAAAAACCAAACATTAATTCTCACATTTGAAAGCAAATGGGATATGGTACATGCCAAATTAAGAGTTACACCTTAAAATAAAAAATAAATAGTAATATGAAAGTAGAAATATACAGCAAACCACAATGTCCATATTGCGTTCAAGCAAAAGCTCTTGCAGAAAGAGAAGGACACGAACTTACATACAAAATGCTCGATGAGGATTTTAACAGAGAAACACTAATGGAAACTTTTCCTGGTGCTAGAACATTCCCACAAATTATAGTAGACGGCGAAAAGATTGGTGGCTTTACAGAATACAAAGCATTAGTAGACGCAAGTAAATAATGAAAGAATTAGGAATGAGTTTATTAGGTTGTTTAGCAATAGGAATATTTTTTGTTGCTAAAGTATATCCTAATTTAGAATACAGTGGTGCCAAAAGTAATACCACATGTATAGGTGAATGTTATGCTGAGTATGTAGCATTAAATGGTACTCCTTCGGAAATAGAGCAACGTAAACAAGCATTGGCTAACTTGGACGAGTTTAGTGATATCAGAAGTTTATGGGCCGGTTGTGCCGCATGTCACGGAGCAGACGGTGGCGGTGGTATAGGACCAATGTTAGCAGGACAAAGTTCCAGTGATATTGTAAGCAAACTAACTACATATAAAAACAAAGGACAGATAGGTGGTCAAAGTGCCTTGATGTGGGGACAGGCGGCAATGTTATCTGATAAAGATATGGAAACAATTGGTGCCTTTATAGAAGCAGGGTTGCCAAGCAAATAAACAACTGTTTTAACTGCAAAATAAGATAAATAAGTGTATAGGAGACTATACACATGAGCAGACCAAAACCAACAGTTTTATTAGAAGTTGTAAATAAGACAACATATAAAGCAGAACAAGTATTAGAAGCAGACGCAATTTATAGTGTTTTTTACAAGGACCAACCTATTAATCTGCGAACATTACACACTTTAGTTTCTTACCCTGGACCTAAATATAAAAAAGTTTCCTTCAGCAATCCAGGCCATGCATTTAATCTTGCTGAACGTTTGAACGGAATTTTTTCTTGTGAGGACTTCAAGGTTTGTAAAATGGTTAAAGGACCTGAAGTGTCTGAAGATGACCTCAAAAAGTGATCAACCGTTACAATATAAAGTAATAGATACTATATTTAATATAATACAAGAAGGCTTATTAAAGAGTTCTTCACGAATTCCAGGCATTCCTAAAAATAGCAAACATTACGAAGTTTTTAAATCGTTACCTAAAGAAAAACTAGGTTATAAGATATTTCAGAATTTTAGAATATCCAAAGGAAACCCGCAAGGGCTTAGATTAACACATTTAGGTAATGAGTTATTAAAACGTAATTTTGAGTACTTTGAATTTAATCATAGTATTTTGCCTACTCCCAGAATGTACCTTGTATTAGATAATCAAATGCATTGGCCATATTATTTTACTAAGAAAAAAATGGTATTGTATAATCGTGAAGATGCAAGTTGGTACAAACTCAATGGAAACGACATAGAATCGTTTATCGACGTAATCCAATAAAAAAATTAAAAAAAATTAAAAAAAGGTGTTGACAATACCTAATTCTGTGCTATAGTATATACATAATTTAAAGGTAAGGAGTAAATTATGGAAACATTAAAAGTAAGAGCATCGGAAGTTAAGCCAGTAGTCCTAAGGGCTATGAAGGCTAACAGGCCGATTTTTATCTGGGGAGCACCCGGAATAGGTAAATCAGAACTTGTTGAGCAAATTGTAAACAGTGGCGAGCTAGGATCATCTACTGTTATAGATATGCGTTTAGCACTTTTGGAGCCAACTGATCTAAGAGGGTATCCTTTTAGAAACCCTGAAACTAACTTAATGGAATGGTCACCGCCAAGTGATTTACCTAGCAAAGATTTTGCTAGTAAATTTGATACTGTGGTATTATTTCTAGATGAGTTAAATTCAGCACCTCCAAGTGTACAGGCGGCGGCTTATCAATTAGTACTTAATAGGAAAGTTGGACAATATGAGCTTCCTGAGAATGTCAGAATTGTTGCCGCAGGTAACCGTGAGACTGACAGAGGTGTTACATTTAGAATGCCGGCACCACTTGCCAACAGATTCCGTCATATTAATATGGATGTGAACTTTGATGATTGGCAACAATGGGCGGTTAATAACAATGTACATCCTGATGTTGTAGGTTATTTAACATATAGTAAAGGTGACTTATTTGACTTTGATGCAAAAAGTTCATCACAGGCGTTTGCTACACCAAGAAGTTGGAATTTTGTTAGTGAAATGCTGAATGTTGATGGTTTTAATTCTGCTAGTTCCTTTGAACAAAAAGCAGAAATATCAGGAGCCATTGGTGAAGGAATGGCTATAAAATTTGTAGAACACAGAAAGGTTGCAAAACATCTTCCTAACCCTAGTCAAGTTATTGACGGTTCAGTTAAAAAACTAGACAGCAAAGTTAGTTCAGAGATTAGTGCAAAATACTCATTAGTTGTAGGCCTTGCTTACGAGCTTAATGAAGAATATCAGAAGTCCCCAAGCATTACAAAAGAGTTTAAAAAGTCTTTAAACAATCTTGTATCGTTTGCTTTTGATAACTTTGAGCCTGAAATGGTTGTGTTCTTGTTAAGAACAATAATGAAAGACTATCAAATCAAGTTCAATGTAAGAACTGATCTAGATACTAAACTTAGGGAGACCTTTAGTAAAAGGTATATTAAGTATATAGTATAATCTAATTAAAATCCTTGTGTGCCTACCTATGTTACTCCCTACCTAAGAGCACCTGGATTTTAGAAGGCCCCTTAATGGGGCCTTTTTTTGATTAATTAACCTTAATCAGTAAATAGGGTTGACTTTTTTGAGTTATTTGTTATAATAACTACATAATTTAAGGTAAGGAGTAAGTTATGATAGAAATACTACAAGAAATAACTGATTGGGGCAAGTACCCAGTCGCAAATGGTGTTTATCATGTTAATAGTGCAGGACAACTTGTTCAGCATAATGATAAAGTATTTAAAAATCCAATTAAACAGTTCTCTAAGAGCAGACGTAAGTTTACAAAGATAGGCGAAAGACCAGAAGAATTAGCCTCTGATATTATTCAGGTAAAAGGCAGTAATGGTAAAGTTTATATTATAGATGACGGCAAATGTAGTTGCCCAGGTTATACATTTAGGGGGAATTGTAAACATGTTAAAGAAAACTCTTAGTATTGTTTTAGTATTATTTTTAGGTGCCTGTGCTAGTGGCGGTGGAGGTTCTGGAGCATTAGTAACTCCCTCTACTCCTCCTTCTGGCGGAGGAACAACGACAGAGCCTGATAAACGTATTCCTTTTGATGATTGGGAAATTAAGCGAAGCATAGATATTGAAGGATACAGTGATGAAGTTAAAATAGTTCATACAATGACTTCATATACAACTACAGGACTTCCTGCACCAACAGAAAAATTTAAAATTGCAGATTACGGATTTTTACAATCAACAATATATGGAAATCATAATGGTTGTGACGATTGTGGTGAAGAAAGTAATAATTCATGGTCATTTGTAAATGATGGAATGGTTAGACAAGCAGATCTTAATGGAGATGGCCATTGGGATTTTTATTTATGGATGTGGTATGGTGGAGATAAGGAGTATGTTCCTGAAACTGTATTAATGGCATGGGTAAATGACGGTACCGGGCATTTTGAATTAAAACAAGACCTATTTGAAGGTGGTGCTCCTTGTATGAATGGAGGTGGCATAAATTTACAATTTGTAACACAGGAGACACAAGGCGACCCTTATAGAGATTGTGGTTGGAGTGGTCATTTTAGAAATCCAGCAGTAGCAGATTTTAACGGTGATGGCATAGATGACTTCTTTAATGTTAGTAAATTAATTTTGAGTAATAACGGAAAATTAGTTGACGTAAGCCATAGTAATTTACCTAAAGATTTATTTTTTAACACAGACTACGGTCCAATATTTTCACACGATATTGCTATAGGCGACACTGAAGGCGATGGAGACATAGATATATTTTTACCTATTCATGACAATGCCTGGAATAATGAAATATTACCATGGGCTATGTTAATAAATGATGGTAGTGGTAACTTTACAGTCAATAATAATTTTCCAAAAATACCAGAACCGTGGCAAGTTGAGCAAGACCCTAGTTTAGGAATGCTATGGGCTACAACGGCCGCAATTGGAGATTTTGATAACGATGGGCATGGTGATGTTGCAGTTGGTTGGGCTAACCCTAAACTAGCAAGAGAATATGGATTTGGAGAAACACACGAAAATAGTGCAGGTGCTGTATTTTTTAATGATGGCAATAACGATTGGAGGAATAGACCTTGGTTAGAACTACCTGATAATTATTACGGAGATAATGGTAATGCTAATAATATGGCTGTAATAGACTTTAATGGCGATGGGTATTTAGATATAGTATTAGCCACCACAAAGAGAAATCCTTATTATCAAGGCAGAATGGTACAGTTCTTTAAAAATAATGGCGGCAATAGTTTTACAGATGTTACATCACAATACGGAGATACCACTTATGCAAATGGAGGCATTAACAATCCAAACTTATGGAATGGTGAAGGATATCTAATGATTGTTGATTTTGATAATGACGGTGATTTAGATATTGTAGATAGTAATACTGAAACTTATGTCTTACTAAATGATGGTGACACTTTTACATTATATAATGATTTTCCTAAGTTTACAGACGGTAGGTCATACCATGCTGTAGAAATAGACGGAGAACATTGGTATGACTTTATAGGTTCTGAGTCTACTTATTCTTCAAGCCAGTCTACAACTACATTTTTCCAAGTGTTAGACCCGCCTTTTGCTGAAATGCAACATGATATTACTACAAAACCTTATGGATATGTAGATGGTGTTTTTAATAATTTTATACTTACAAGAGATCTACGCAAACAAACAGATAGTACTAGAGTATTTTATAGTAATCTAAACAATAATACATTAAAAGGGTACAGTTGGAGCGGAAACAATTACGGAATAACAGTAGGAGAGCTGTCTGGCAACACTAAGGGCGGCTTATTGGCTTTAGACGCCGATATAGACAATCTCCATATAGGAGTATTTTATACGGATTCTACACACAAAGGGTATAATAGAACTAAATGGTATGGAACCGGAGTTGCTGATGTAGACTATAAATCGTTAAATACATTCACAGAGTTTACAAATACTTTAAGAGATAATTATTTTTATAGAGCAGGTGCAGGTTTAAGTTATACATGGATAGAAAGTTTTAATGAACAAAACAGCAAATATAACGTAAAAGTTGATAAATTTAGTATGCAAGGATTTAATATTTTTGCAGATATAAATGCTTTATATGATACTAAATTTGGACAAACATTTTTAACAGCAGGTGTTGATTATTACACCACTATGAAAGATACTAAAATACAATTTGCTGATGTTTTAGAGTATTCATACAACAATGAAATAGTTGTAGGTCGAGCAAGTTTTACTCATGTATTTGGAAATTTTTATTTAAATGCTTCTGCAGATACAGAAAATAACGAAACTTATGAATTAGGTTTTAGGTTGGCTTTTTAATTGTCTTTTTTGTACATATTTAAATGCTACATCAACCGCCTTATCTTCTAGATCTTTTAAATAAAAGAAAGGCACATTTTCATTTTTAAACATTTTTAAAATTGCTTGGTCTATATTAATACTTTCGTTTAAGTTTTGAGCTCTTCCTGTTTGATCAAATGTTTTTGGTCTATCCAGCATAAAGTTTATGTTATCATATTTGTTGTAACATTCTAAAGCAAGTTTATCTATCAGGTTGCTGTATAAGGCACCATCGTACAGTTCTCTATATATCCCACTTAGTAACACAGGCGAGTCTGTAATAACATAATCAACTTTACCAACTAGTCTAAGTATTTTTCTATGCTGATGTGCTAACATAAACAACTGGTCTTTTAGCATAGGAACATTGTCTTCCCAGACGCACTCTTTTGCAAACTCATTGTTTAGTTCTACACTATAGCCCGCCATATTCATCTTGTAATATAGCCCTGCGGCTTTAGTGCTCTTACCAGAGTTTGGACCTCCATAAAAATTTATTACTTTCATTTGTATCCTATCTGCATGTGTCTTGTATAACTTGGCGTTTTTAAACTGCCAACAAAATATGTTGTTGTCAACGGATATTTTTCTTGCATTTCTTGAGCAGTATAACATACGTTTATATGCCCGTCAAATTCTTCTGAATCATTTGTTTGCATTATTATAAGTTGGTCGCTTCCTGCAGATTCAAACCATTCTGTGCCCATGTGTTCGCAACTAGTATTAATTATACATTCTGGTGATACTTTAATAAGTTCTCCACCAGTCTCAAACTCCATATGATTACAGTCTAATATACTTACATCAGCAACCACACCTTTAAACTTCCAATCGTTTGCTACATGTTTTTGATTAAACTTTTCTGCAAGTTCTATACTTTGTACATCTATATCAATGCCATATATTCGTTCAATAGATATAGTTGATATCAGTAAAGGTTCTACAATAGCACCTATCCAACATCCTAATATTGCAATAGTCATGTCTTGTGGTAAGTTTTTTATATTATTAAACTCTTCCAGTAACCAACTTTTACTAGCCAATTGTCCTTTGCTAAAGGCATCACGTGGATATCGTGTATCCATTACTGTTCTTTCAAAGTAACTGGGAGGAATATGTAGATAACTATTATCTATATAACGTTCTACTTCGTCCCAGGTATTAAGATTTATCATAATATGCTCCTAACCAATCAAAGTCGTTAATTTTATTTAGTTCTTCTAAATTATTTTTGTTTTTAAGTGCAAACTGGTTTCCCTCTGTTGCACCTTTTACTGCTTCCTCAGTAAATGCTTCCGTTCCTGTAGTGTTTATCCAGGCTTCTAGCCGTTGCCTGCTCTCAGCATCATCATTTATCGTGAGTTTAACACATTCTCTAAAAGCACTTCTCCATGTGCTAAAGGCATCTGTATTGAATCTAGTAATACAACTAGTTTCAGGCATTGATTTAAACCTGTTACTTAGCCCTGTTGTAAAATCCATACCCCATGAATTTGCTTTTAACACTAAATCTGTTGGAAATAACTTTACTCCACCATAACCATATTCCAAATCATTAATTGGGTTTTTACTGCCCCATACGTGAACAACTTCTTCATCATATACATCTGGTATGTAACTAAAATCAAAGTTTGGTATTAATTGTGCATCAGCATCTACTACCCAAAACATTTTACTAGACACTCTGGTAGCCGCTATTTGGTGGGCATCAAATATTCCTTTTATATTTCTTATCCATATTAGTTTCAAGGTACCATTAATGCTTCTTATATGATCTTGTAATTGTTCAAAGTTTTTATCTGCATTAGGTTCATTATAACTTAAAAAGATTATATCGAACGGCTTTGAAGTACTACCAATTTCTTTTACATATTGTAATTTTTTAAATCTATTTAATTTTAATTCTGACGATTTAATGTTGTCGAATTCAATACTTGTGGGCCATAACCTTACTCCACCATAACCATGAACTTTTGTGTTTACTGGATTCTGTTTTTGCCAACAATGTATTTTATCTACATCTGTGATTATAGGCATAAAGCCACTATTTAATAAACTTACATTCTCTTTAACATCAGGATCAATAGTCCAAACAAATGGTTCTTCTATTTTTTTAATTTTATTTTTAAACTCTTCTAAATCAAAACTTTCTAATTTAATTATAGGCCATTTAGGTTTTACACTACCAATTATATTTATTTCTTTAAGATTTTTAAAACTATTATTAGCAATCTCTTTATCTGTATAATTATTATCTAAAAATTCATTTTTAGGTACTAGTCTAATATTTCTATATTCGCCCTCATCGGTGCTGAAAACATGAACATTCTTTTTATCCCATTGAGTAGGGTAAAAACTAAAATTAAAATCCTGGTTTATTTGGGTAAAAGCGTCTACTACCCAGTACATATCAAGCTCAGACATGCCTGACAGACGCTCATATGTGCTCTGTAAGCCATTTTTATAGTCTTCTGGTGTAAGATTATATATAGGATATTGTTTTTGTGTACAGGCAGGTTCTCGCATATATTTTGGCCTGCCTTTTGTTTGTGCTTTTTTAGGACATAAGCTA
>Ga0222718_10003290_pt1 | contig 13920 bp, 15 predicted proteins | sample C33_27DmetaG_FD_165045 | JGI IMG/M metagenome (GOLD analysis project Ga0222718, IMG submission 165045) | Estuarine water microbial communities from San Francisco Bay, California, United States - C33_27D | ecosystem: Environmental > Aquatic > Marine > Unclassified | place: USA: California... | reverse complement strand
AGGACTGGCTCCCGGAGCAGGCACTTCGCCATTGGCAGCTTCTGGCCTTGGTGTAGGGCCGGATGTAGCTAAAATGGCTGGCACTGGAGCTCAAATGGATAGGGCTATTAGAGAATCCATCTCCCCAGATAAGCGTCCAAGAGAGCCACAGGCAAGAATGTTTCTGACAGAAGAAGAGCAGCAAGAAAAGCGAAGAGCCCAGCAGCTATCTAATCTAGATAGGCTCGGAGAAAGAATTGGAACAATTGTAAACCAGGCTGTAAGTAAGGCGACAGTGACAAATGTCTTTAGGGTGGATGTCCAAGAAGACATAGTTAAGTCTACATATCCAGATTTTACAGATGAGCAGAGAAAAAAGTTTGAGCAAAAATTAGCTGAAATCATCTATGATGAAAAGGGCAATCCGCAAATAACAGACGACATTATAGAAGAGCTTAATTTACTCCTACCAGCTGATGCCACTCCACTCACAGAAGAATCTGTTAAGCCCTTCATAACTAGCGGCCAGCTTCAATTTAATAAGACAAAAGCAAAAGACACCTACCCTGATATAACAGATGAGCAAATCACTGCATTAGAAAGAATAGCAGCTAATGTAGATTTTGAAACTGAAAAAATAGATAAAGATGATTTAAATGAAGCAGCAGCAATATTAGGGATTGATAAAAACAACCGTGATGAAATAATTGGAAAAATTAAAGAGCTCATAACACCTGTATCTGACACTGTTGTAGATAATATTACGTCTACACTAGGGCCAGCTGTAGCTCTATCAGCTCTTACAACAGAAGACTGGCAGGCATTTGGTCTTAGCAGCGCTCAAGACTTAGGTAATCTTATTGGCCTAGAATCTGATGAAATCCAAGCTATGACTATTGGGGATTTACAAAAGAAAATAGATGCCCTTATGATGGCAGATTATGACAGGGTGGAAGAGCTTACAAGGGTGGCTAACGACCCATTTTATCCAGAAGCTTTAAGAAAAGCAGCAAAAGCTGAACTAAGAGATTTATCTAGTGTTGGCGTAATTGCTACAGAATCTGATTTTGCTAAACTAAATGAAGCTGTCCAGTCTGCAGATGAAATAGAAGTGGCCGGAAAAACATATACAACAGAAGAGCTATTATCTGATGAAAATCTAACAGTGATGATTGCCACTTATTTAGAAGACCCAGAATCAGATTATTCAAAAGACCTGGCCTCTTCAAGCGGGTTTCCTGCACTAGTAGAGTTTATTGAAACTAATAAAGCTGCCCTCGAAAATGCAATGAAATATCTTGATGAAAGCATTAAAGATAAGATAGCCATTTCTAAAAAGAATGATGAGCTAAATAAATATGCTCCAGAAGAAGGCGTAGACATAGACCTAACAGGAGTAAATAAAGCCATATTGGGAGCAGATTTTGAAGAAGGCGTATTCTCCGACACTCAAATGTCTGAAGGAGAATTTACAATTGGCGAAGGTGATGATGCAATAACATATTATCACCAAGCTAATTTAAGAGGGGAAAATGTCTTCAACAAAGAGGATAAAAGAGCGTATGCCGAAGTGCTATCAAAAACTGCAAATAATACAATATACAAAGACTTGTTTGACGAACTTGCCACTCAGTCGGCAGAGACATTATGGTCTACAGCAAATAACCTAGGCATAAATGTTGCCGATTATATTAATAGAAGATATACACAGGTTACTAATCAGAATACGTTGGACACAGCCATTGCAGATGTAGCCACCAACCCCAATGCTCCACAGCAGGCTTTAGAAGGGTTGTTTGGGGGAAAAGAAAAATTAAATAAACTCTTGAAAAGTGCAAAAGAAGCAGGGCTTTTTGAGGAAGGAGAATATGGCGAATTATCTAAAGATGCACAAGAGCTTAAGGATAATTTTGTAATTAAAGATGATGGAACACTCGACTATCTAGCCACTGTCGAAAATTTAAAAAATACAAATGCTTCTAATGATGTACTAAAAGAAGCAGGACTTGCAGTCCTTATTAATGACACAAACATTACAAGTAAGAAATATGAAGCACTATGGAATCTTACAAGAGATGGAGAGCTTACATATGAGGAAGTAATTACAATACTAGATGCCGGTGATAATAATATAATTGAAAAGATGGCAAGTATATACAATGGAAAATGGATTCGAGAAGAAGGAACTAAGTCCTATACAAATTATCCAGGTGTTATACAAAAATGGACAGATACCAAACTTAATGAAGTGTTTGCCGCAAGTGATAGAGCAGGGGTTGGTTTAGGAAATAACGTAGTATTCACAAACCCAAAAAAAGGCCAAACGGGGTTGAAGACTATTATTGATAGGCAAGAGCAATATATTTCTAGTTTAACTGCCGCGGCCTATGAGTATACGGAAAGTAAGTGGGAGGGAGGCGTTGAGTATTTCCGTAGAAATAAATCACAGAAATTATCATCTGCAGAAAAGACTAGAGTAGAAGCCATAAAAGATGGCGCACAAAAAATGATAGACCATTTAGAATCTTTAAAAAAAACCCAGACCAATATTGTAGTGGACAGAATAGACAATATGATTTATTTTTATAAAAAACTTAAGTTATCTGCTATGAATGTCAGTAGTGAAAAAACAGAATATGGTACTTGGATGGTCCGATAATATTAAAGAGGTAATTTAAATGGCAGATAATCCAATGACAGCATTACAAAAAATACAGCAATCTCTTGCTCAAAAAGCCCAGCCTACTCCTGCCACTGGAATACTTGGACAGACAGAGCAAATAGAAAAGCTTTCTCGTGCAGCGAGTGGAAAGGCCGTCACTGGAGGTGTAGGACCTTCACGCTCTCGTCAAGCAGAAAAGCAAGTGGCAAGCCAAGTGATGCAGGGACAAAGAGCTTTGCAAGAGCAAATCCAAGCAGAAGCCATAGGACAAGCTCAGCAGACAAAAGCTTTTGAGGAAAAAGCTGCATTTGAAAATAAGCTTTTATCACAAGAAAAGCTTGACATGCAAGATAGATTTATTGTAAAGCAGCAAGAAATCCTTTCTTCTTTTGTTCGAAGCGGAAGGGAGTTTGATTTAAAAAAAGATAAGGCCAGAGCTGAGCAGCTTGGCTTTATGATGCGTCTAAATACTGATTATTATTTGACAGATTTAGAAGATGAAGCAAGTAGAGCTATGCTTCATGACCAAATGTCTTTTGAAGAAGAATTGGCACGAACAATGTTCAATGAAGAGCTAGCCCTTTTCAACGATGATTTAGATTTTAGGGCAATGATAGCTGCAGATGAAAGAGAATTTGAATTGGATGTAGCTAATATAAATATAGATTTTGCTTTAAGAATGGGAGAATCATCAGCTTACCAGGCAAGTCAGCAAATGATGTGGACTGGAATTGGCACCGCAATTGAAGGCGGTATAGGTGCCTATGCAAAATATGGTAAATCCACTTCAACAAACAGTGAAGAGGAAAACGAAGAGGAAAACGGTGGCTAATTCAATATTTAGAAACATTGCGGCAGATATGCCTCGTCAAAATCAGAGAGTGGCCACAGGATTGCAAGAAGCAGCGAAGATGGGAGTGCAAGCTCAGCTTGGACAGATAGGACAAGCAGGGCAAGGGCCATTAAGCGTTCAGCAAGTGCAGCAGGCAGGAGCTCAGGCTGCAGCCCAGCAAGGACAGGCCACACTACAGGCTCAGCAGCAGCAGGCGCAAAAAGCCATGCAAGCTAGTCAGCAAGCTGCTAAAGTAGAAGCAGAAGAAACGCAGCAGCGTTTACGTGAGCGTGAGTTTGGAATTAAAAAGAAAGCTAATGTTCTAGAGCGCCAGCTTGGTGTGTATGATGAAAAGCTTAAAAATGAGCTATTTGATAAGAACATAAAATTTCAAAAAGATGAATTAGGCAGAACATTATTTAATGAACGTCAGCTCATGGACTATAAAATATATAGCACAAAGTCTAAAATAGAATTTAGAAAATTTGAACAAGATATGCGCAACATGAGTAGACGTCGTATAAAAATGCTAGATGTCTCTTTAGCCAAGATAAAACAAGAGCTTAGGCAGCAATTTGATAAAGACCAGCTTGAACTGAATCAAGAGCAAAAGATGCGTCTTTTAAAAGCAAAACAGGCAATTGAAGAAAAAATAGCACGAGCTCAGGCTAATGCCGCAAATAGGGCTTCTATGTTTTCTTCTGCAGGTACAATTATCGGAGCTGGCATAGGAGCGATATTGGCAGTTCCAACAGGTGGATTGAGTGTGGCAGCCGGGGCGGCCATAGGAGCTTCAATCGGTACTGGAGTGGGTAATATTGCAGCAGGTGCAACAGCAGAAAAGCCAAATTATAATCGCGGTGTAGACGTTAGAAATTATTAATAGATAAGGAATATATATATTATGGCAAGCATTCAAAGTAAAATTGTACAACTATTACAAGACAGTCCTGCTGTACAAAAAGCCGCCAAAGAAGTGTATGGTAGTACAGAAAGAGCTGCCGAATATCTAATGGACAGGTTTGCTGGCAAAAAAGACGTTGGATTAAAAGATGTTGCAGAAGAGATAGCAGACCAGAAGAAATTTATGGAAGTGGCTCCAGAGGAATTAAAAAGCTTTGAAGCCTTTACAAGAAAGGAAGGACTGCCCACTGAAAAGTCAGGACTTCCTGCTGTTATAGATAAAAAGCGTGGCAAAACATCAGAAGCAATCACGCCAGAAGTGATAGAAGCTCCTACAGGAAAAGAACAATTACGTCTACCTCCGGAAAGAAAAAGAGATGTTATTGAGCTTGGCGGTAAAGTGGATGATGGGATAGAGCCTCAAGCTAAAATAGTGTCTGATAGCTTGAAAGATAGAATAGAAAAGAGTGCTGCCCCATCTGAAGAAGCCTCCTCTCCTGTGTCATTTTTAGACAGGCTTAAGCAAAATAAGAAAAAAGCTGCTGCAGCCATGGGACTGGCAGGTGTAGCATCTCAAATGGATGGGCCATCAAAAGAAGAGGGCGAACAAGAATTTACTCCAGATACCCTTTTAGATTATAGAAGGAAAGAAGGGCCATCAGCCCCTACAGGATTAGGCCCAACTCCAGATAGAGTGTATAATGCCTCAGAGCCAGAAGCTAAGCCTACGTCTTTACTGGAAGCGACGCAAAAGGCGCAGCAAAAAACAAAAGCTCCAAAGCCTGCAGCCACCACAGAAGGTGCATCGCTTTCTCTTACAGGAGAGGAAAAAGCTCCTCCTGCAAAAGAGCCAACAATACAAGAAACACTTAAAGAGCGCCTAGCTGGTCTAGATGCTAGAAGGAAGGAAGCCAAAGCTGAAAGAGAGCAAAAAAGAAAAGAAGCTGACTGGGGAGAGCTTGCCTCTATTATTGGACGCTCTTTGGCTCAAATTGGCGCAGCACAGCAAGGCCTTCGTACAGGCGTTGATATGAGTAAGGCTGTTGGCCCTGCTCTAATTGACTGGGAAAAGAAAAAAGACAGAATTGATGCAGATTATGCACAGAATATAAAAGAGCTAGAATCAGAGAGAAGAGAAGCTACACGTTTAGCAGAAAGAGCAGAAGACCAAGAAATACGTGATAGGTATAGAAAAGAAGATTATGAAAAGCAAAAAGAATTAGAAAATCTAAAATATAATAACAAGCTTAGAAAAGACAATGCTGAAGGAATACTAGCAGAAGCAAAAGCTATGATGAAAGGAGACCTAGCCTCCTTTAAAAATAACATAGCAGCAGAAAAAGGAAAGCTGGCAGATTATGAAGGTGAGTTGGCAAAATTAAACCAATTAAAAGGCTCTATTGCTGCTGATGTAAAGCAAAGTGAAATTATTAAAAATGCCACTCCACTTCTTGGTAACCTCATAGAAAAGGATAAATTTTTAAAATTTGATATTGCAAAGTCAAAGGATGAAATAGATGCATTAGCCAATCAAAGAATTGAAGCCTTGACAACAGCTATAAATCAGGCTAAAGATTCTATTAAGCGGCAGCAAGAGCAAGTGGTGAGATTGACATCTACAACACCTGAACAGTATGCCCAAAAGCAAGCCCCTGCACCAAGACAGGCACCTGCACCAGCAGAGCAGGCGAAAAACCCAGACGTTCAAGAATATGCCGATGCATATCTTGATGGGGATTATGATAGGGCATATGAAATATTGAAAAGAAAAGGTCAGTTATAATATGTCTAAATTTGCACCGCCTACAGAAGAAGATTTAAAGGCAGTACCCCCTACAGGAAAAATGGAGTTTTCCCCTCCTACTGCAGAGGATTTAGCTGCCGTTCCTCCTATGGCAAAAAGTAAATTCGCACCTCCGACTGAAGAAGACCTAGCAGCTGTTCCTGCTAAAAAGCCGGAAGTGAAAGAAGGCGGTGCATTTATTGGTGAAAACATCCAGATGTCTGAGCTAGAAGATATTGCCTCTCGTAATAAAGTGGATGTCTCTTTATTAAAAAGACTAGCCCCTTATTATGGAGCCTCTGTTGAAGGGGAAGAAGGCATATCCCAGACAATAGGAAGAGGCGTCGGCTTTGCCTCTGAGGCACTAGGCGGCATTCCAACATTTGTTGCCAAAAAGATTTCTCCTGAAATTGGAGAAAAAGAAGAGCGTGCTCTTGATGAATTAAATGAGCTTGCACAAAAGAAAAAATCCTACCTTCAAGCAGGAGCTGAGATGGCTTCTGCTTTAGCTATTCCAGGAGCAGCTGCTGTTAAAGGCGGTAAGCTAGCTGCCACTGCGGCAGCTGGTATTGAGGGCGCAGCCTATGGCCTTGGCGAATCTAAAAAAGGCGAAGAATTAGAATCAGCTGCCCTAGGTGCTGGCGTTGGTGTTGCAGCCGGCCCTGTCATAGCAGGCGTAGTGAAAAGCGCTAAAGCTGCCAAGCAATTATATAAAGCATATAGAGCCCCTAAGAAGGAAGCTGCTGATATTGCAAGAGAAGCTTCCAAAGTAAATCCTGCCTATAAGATAGAAGAAGACCTTACAGGCGATATGGTGGAAGGATGGAAAAATGAGGCTGATGATTTATATGATGAGCTAAGAGTTGGGCCTAATGCAGACAGGGCTAAAGAAATAGCAAAAGATTCTAAAGACATGCTAGGAAATCAGGCTAAGGGAAATCCTGTTGAGGCCCTTAGAGAAAAAGCTTTGACAATGAACCAAGAAGATTTTGGTACATTTTACGTTAGAGCAAAACAGATAAAAGCTATAAAAGACGCAGAGCCTTCTAGAGTATCTTCTACATCTGAAGTGTCTACTGGAATGAGCCGCATTTTAAACATTGTAGCAGATGGCTCTACAGAAGCCAGGGACATAGACATACGTAACGGCTCTTCATTCCTAGAAGCCATGTTAGATTTTGGTAGGGGTGCAAATCTAACAGGCTATGCGCATAAAGCCTTTCAAAAAAAGATATCAAAATCCAATAGAGAATTATACTCCTTTGGAAAAGCCGGAAACCTCAGGGCGTTTGAGGCATTAAACGACCATTCTAAAATATCTTCTCTTCCCAAAAAAGAGCAAGAAACAGTGAACACTTTCAAAGACTTCCTAGAAGAAGTGAGAGTTTATGCAAATGAAAAAGGTGTTCCCATTGCAAAGCTTAAAGGCGGTAAGGCCGGAGGCTATCTACCAAAGCGCAGTGTTGACATTGCCGAAGCATCTGTACGTGTAGAATCAAAGGCAAATGAAATTGCAAAGCTAACTGGAATAAATCCTTTTAAGGTGACAGAAGAGCAATGGCAAAAAATACTTACAGAAGGGACCAAAGAAAACTTAGAATTTAAGCCTTTGCAGCAAACTCTTTTGGCCTACACCGGAAAAGCTGCTGATAGTGCAGATGAGTTTTCTAGCAACATGAATGCTCTTATAAATCCCAGCTCTGATGTATTTAGTAAAGAGATTGATATTAGGGCGTTACATAAAAGAATGGATGTACTGCCAAGCTATCTTGTAGAAACAAATGTCGTCAAGCTAGTGAATGGCTACCTAGCTGACACGGTTAAATACATATATCAAAAAGATGCTATAAACAAACTAGACTTTGAGATTAAAAAGCTGGCCGCTATAAAAGGGGCAAACAATCCAGACGTCATACAAATGAAAAAGCGTCTTAACAATGTTCTAGGAGAAGTGAGCGGTATTCCTTCTGTAGCCAAAAGAGCAGAGCTCACTTGGAGAGCTGCCACGCTTAGAGCTGCTTCTAGAATGGATGAAGGTACTCCTGGCAGAGAGTTTTTAGAGGGCATAGTTGATGCTCCAGATTTAGTTCGCTCTCTTAGGAATAATGTTTATGGAAACTTTCTTCAAGGGTTTCCGCAATTTATAAATAACATTAATGGCGCTTTAAGTACATTTGTGCCGGAGATGGGAAATATTTATGGAGTGAGGCTGCTTCCCGGAGCCATGATGAAAGTGATGGCTAACATGGGGAAAAGAAGCTATTGGAATCAGTTAGCTAAAAAAGGATATTTACAAGCAGAGCCTGGAAGAGAATTTGTAGAAGCTGCCAAAGGTGGTAAGCCAACTCCTCTTGTTCTCCGTGGATTAGAAGGGCTTAGTAACACTCTAAGTCTTCCTTTTAGTAGGGCAGAATATCTCATTCGCGCCTTCACTTATGAAGCTGGAGAGATGGTGTTTGACCAGGTGAAAAAAGGACTTGTACCAGGCGGTAAGATGCCTAAAATGGCTAGCAGATATTTTGATACAATGCCAGCTTCTTTTCAAAACTCAATTAGAAAGCAAATGGAAGCAGGAAACGAGCAAAGAGCAAGGCAGCTTTTTGACACCTACCTAGCAGACCGTGTAGCGTTCTCATATAACAAGATGTCACAAAGTACAGCTGCTAGAAACCTTGGCCCATCGATTGCAGCATTTTCCAAATACCCCTCTGTTATGGTGGGAAGAGCTCTTGAGGTGTGGCGTGAAAACGAAGGCTTCAAAAAAGCTCCTGCATTTTTCAACTACTTTATTGCTTCCTATGTAGCAATGAGTGCAGTGAATGCATTAATATTTTCAAATCACCAAGAAATAGAAGAAAAGATATTTGGAAGACAAGAAGAAGGGCTGCTAGGAAGAGGCCTTGCAGGGCAAACTAATTTTGCCACTATTGCAGATATCATGAAGAATGGCCAGAGAGCTCCGGTTCCTATTCAAATGGTGGGTAAGGCGGCAAGAGCTGTAGGAGATTTATCTGAGGGAAATCCAGAGGCGGCCGAAAAACTTGCTAAAGCTTTATTTGAAACATATGCACCAGGAGGACTTGGTGGTCTTCCAAGAACATTAGAATCTTTAACTGGAGAAGATATTCCAGGATTAGGCAAAGAAAGATAGGAGATTATTATGCCAGCAATTATTTTGACATTATTTTCAGTGCTGGGCAAAGTGTTAATGCAGCTAGGTACTTCTCTTCTAACGGAGAAGGTGCTAAAGAAGGCTATTATTTTTGCACTGGAAAGCGTTGCTAAACGAACAGCAACAGATATTGATGACAAGCTTTTGCAGATAGCTAAAGAGCAGTGGGAAGAAAAGAAGGAAGACTAAAAAGCCTTCCTCCCTATGATGGGGGAAATGTGCCCATGGCACACTAATCCTCTATTTTAAGGCGGTCTACTAATTCTGAGATGGCCCGGACAAGCTGAAGCTGCCGGGTTTCCATTTTTTCCATCCTATCTTGTAAATCATCTAGTATGTCTAAAAGCTTTTCAAGCTTAAGGTCCACTGATGACCTCTTTTTCCACTCTCTCATCTGTATTAGCTTCATTTTCAACTTCCTCTCGAAGCTTTGTTGTTAGAGCAGTTATTGCTCTAACGGCTGCCGATGCTTCAGCATACATAGCTGCTGCCTCCTGCATTTGAATTTCATAATATTCTAATTGCTTTTTTATTACATTACTAATATTCATATCACACCTAGTCTATAATGTAAAGTCTAAATAAATAATCAAAGTCATTTAAGTTAGTTATACTGTCTGCCTTTAAAGCAAACTCTAATTCTACATCTTCTCTTGGCTCAAGTAGCCTCGGGCCGCGTATCTGACATTTAATAGAAAGCTTTGGATTGGGCTCTATGAGGACATGATATTGACCAAGGCTTAGCTTACCAAGATGGAGCGTCCCTTTTTGTCCTGTTTTCAGCATCAAGTCTTCGATGATAATTCCTTCTTTATCTAAAAGAGGGCCTGCACTTTTAACACCTAGGCTTCTGTAATACTTGTCTTTTCCGGAGAACAATACGCCATCTGACAATTCTAGATTGGTACTTTCTGCAAATAGATTACCCCTATCTGCTCTTTTAAACACTGCCATTTCACATTTCCTTATTCGTTATATGTTCTATCGTGCTTTTTATGAAGAGTGAGCTCACACCACCCGGGTGTTTGTTCAGGAGCTTTTCTCCACAAATCACATTCTACCAATAATTCGGGGTGATTGTCAAGCCACTGGTCTATGGCATTTCCCATATCCCTAATTTTAGCTGTTGTGTTTTTGCTGCCAGCTTCAATCAGGAGAGGCATAGGCTCTAATTTCCCAGGATATTTACTAACTAGCATATTCACCCGGTAATAAAAAACACCTAATTGCTTAGCTTCTTTCTCGCTGTCGGGGAAAGTAGTTTCCAATATCTGTATCGGAATGTAATTTTTTATCATCTTTAATTCTTTCAATCTTTTCTTGTAGGCTAAATGCCAGGGCAAGATACCCCATAGTTTCTCTATTTATACTTCTCGTTCCGTTTCGTTTTATCCTTTCTATATCTTTTGAATTAGGCCCTGCGTTATAAGATGCCAGCCCAAGGGCAACATCTCCACTAAACATACCAAAAAGTTCACTCCATCTACAACTAGAAACTGCTAAGTTAATGTCAAGACGGGATAATTCTCTAGGGGTGGGAGGTTCTATCTGGCAATAAGCCGCAAATTCCTTAGCGTATTGCGGCATTATTTGCCCTATGCCAATAGCTCCAGCAGGAGAGGGTCCGGCTTTAGGATTGAAACCAGATTCCATGCATAGCAAAATAAGCCAATATATTCTAGCCTTCGCGTTGTCCGGAAACCTCGACATGGCAGCCGCAGCAATTTGCCTTGCATTTAATTTATATTCGGCTTTGGCGTTGCATGCTTCCATAACTTCAAGCACTTCTGCTTCGTCTGCTCTAGCTTTTTCCACCACGAATAATCCTAAGACTAGGACGCTTAGGTGGATAAGCTGTGCGATGGGCTTGTTCATTTATTTTCTCCAATGCTTTTTTAATTCTATGTACTGATTCTTGTGTTAATGTGGGGCAATATCTCACTGTCTTTTTCATCATTTCTCCGCTTTAGTGAAGTTGTTGCAATTATCACACCAAGCGTAGCCTGTGTCTGTTGGCCACATTGCGATGTAGTGGGCGTCACATTTAGTGCAGTGCACTTCCCCTACACTCCAGTTGGGACGGTGTAAATCCAGTATGTATAAATTATCTAGCTTTGGGGTCATATTTATTTTGTATCCAATTTGGTGCATCTTGGTCACAGTGCCTGCATGCCATATGTACAGATGTAAAGCCCATATTCACCCACTCGTGGGTACAGGGCATGGTGGGGGTGTATTTTTTCTCTTCCCCCTCCTGCTCCTTGTCTTCTGCAAAATTCCAATCCCACAAAGAAGAATAAATGCCATTAGAATGCATCTGCAAAGAAAAATTAATGTCTCTTCCACTTGGAATCTTAGAAAGCTCTCGTTTTAACTCGTCAGCATTAACCACTTGAAACTCGTCCATTTCAATATCTACACCATAGTTGTCTTTGCCTGTAAATCTATTTCTTTCCCATTTGCATTCTTTTAAAAGCATATTATTTCCCTTGCATTTTTTTCTCATGAATCATAGCCAACGCTATAAGGCTATATCCTATAATATCTCTGTATGCATCTTCTATGCCTTCTGATTTTACGGCCAGGCTTTCATTTTTAAAATAAGATTGCACCCTTTTAAACTTGTCTCCAAGCCTTAAAGATAGGCCAAGCAGAGGCTCTACACCAAATTCTTTTGCCTGTTCAAAATTAGCAAAAGGCCCGCCTCCAGCTGTATAGTCTTTATTCTTATTTTTCATAAGAGATAGAATACTAGCTACTTCTCGTTCTAGAATATTGAAATAGGTGGATTTATCCATCCTGTAAATCTCTCCTTTTCTCTCTTCAAGATTTTTTCCAAATTCCTCAAAAGCTTCTTTGGCCGTTATACCTAAAACATCCATTGCCGTTTTTGCATTATTAGTCAAGTGTGACATCTCCTTTAATTCTAAATCCCATAACAAGCATCAATGCCGCAAAGCATATCATCACTGGAATTACAAATCCTACAATAAGTCCTGTTAACATACGATTCTCCTATTTAAATTTCTTTGGAGCTGGCCGCCTACCTTCTAGGCGGTCAATCTCTCCTTGTACTTTTTCTCTTTCTGCAAGAGGCAGGCCAGATATCTCCGCATGTAAATCATTTGCCTCTAATAAGTCGCTAAAGCCTTGTCTTTTCACTCCCATAGGATAGGATGCTCTCATAACGTTTGGAGCAGAAGGGACACGCCTGACATTCCCTTCTGTTCCACACTCGGGGCAATCCCATCTAGCCTCCCATGTGGCTTGTTCCCTATCCAGCGTTGTGACAAAATACTGTTCACAATCAAAACACTTGATGTCTATAGATATTACACCCATTAGTCTTCTCCTATCTCGTAGATTTCATACAAATGAGACATTTCTTCTCTTGGTATTTTATATCCAGCAGTAATCCAGCCTTTGTTTCTCACCATTACAAAGCCAAGTTTATTATCTTTTATATATGTGTCAAGCTCTTTACATAAAAGCTTAATATTGTCAAATTGATAGTAGATGTTATTTCTTGCAAAATAATAGCAGAAGATATCTGCGCGCTTTTTTCTAGATTGCCAAGGGCCTCCTGGCTTTTTCTTGTGATAATCGCTCCATCTTTCAAAAAAGAAATTAGGTGTTTTAGTGTGGCAGTAGTCGTCTGTTTTTAATTCTAATTTATTTCCTGATTCCACCACCTTAAAATCATAGGCAAATGTAGTGGCTAGCACAATGGGCTCATGATAAAATTCCATAAAATCACGCTCTGCTTGCTGACCAAATTCCAATTGTTTCTTGAAATCAAACACTTTCGACATCTACTACTCCATGAATTTCATAATTATTGCCGAGCTCATGAGCGCCACACTGCAGGCAAAAAGGAGCAAGACGTAAAGGCCCAATACAAACACTATCTTTTTTCTCTGGGGAGCTGCTGCCCATTCCAGAACAGCCGCATTCCATCTTATCATGGTTGAAAAAGGGACATGTGCTCTCTTTCACTGCCCACCAAGCAAATTCATGCACTGTAGATTCTTTGCATTTTTTGCATTTCTTTTTTCTTGGTTTAAGCTTTTCTAAAAATCCAGTCATAATTTTTTATTCTCCACACTGGGGGCTAAATTTGAAATCATTCTGTAACAATCGCATCTTTGAGCCAGCCTGGAAATAGCTCAGGCCATTCATTAATAAGCCTTGCAAATGACCTATCTACAATTGTAGTGGCACCAAAATCTTCTGGCCCCCTACACACCCTGCCGTATGCCTGCGTTACCAGCCTGGCAGCCTCATTAGCATACCCTTCTGGGTCGGCTTCTGCAAGGTATTTCATGGCAGGCTCCATAAGATTGGCCCATGGCACCTTTGTCACTATCTGCCATCTGGCAGCATCTCCTGCAAGGTCGATGCCTTCATACATACCAGAAGCCACCATTATACCATCTTCGCTGTTTAAAAATCTATGAAACACGTCATGCTTGCTTGAGCTATTGTGAAACATTATTCTTGGATTTTCTGCTAAATAAGGCTTAAGCTTATTAGCAAGAGAATAAGGAGCATGTATAAACCCTCTTGTAGGATTTAGCCTTGCAGCCTCA
>Ga0222718_10003289_pt1 | contig 13921 bp, 20 predicted proteins | sample C33_27DmetaG_FD_165045 | JGI IMG/M metagenome (GOLD analysis project Ga0222718, IMG submission 165045) | Estuarine water microbial communities from San Francisco Bay, California, United States - C33_27D | ecosystem: Environmental > Aquatic > Marine > Unclassified | place: USA: California... | reverse complement strand
GAAAAGCTGAATTGTGGTATTTTGAAGTTAATTACAAGAATAGCTGACTCAGATGTACGTATGACCGACCTTATAAGTGTTCTTACTCCAGCACTTAGAGGTGGCGGTAATGACGTTTCAGAGAAAGATGTTAAAAAAATAGTTGGTGATTCTGGAATAATAGATACTACAAAATGTGTTGCCGAGCTTCTTGCTAAATCTTTGCAATCTGAAGATACGGAAGAAGTAGACAAAAAAAAAGAGGAACTAGAGTAGACGATAGATTGCCGATAAAAAGATATATGCAGATATGTCTAGGAATGATTGGTATGCCGCCTAGTGAATTTTGGGGCTGTAGCGTTATAGAAATACATTTAGCAATAGAGGGCTTTATGGAATTTAACACAACAGAAAAAGATGAGCCTTTAGCTAAAGACGAACTAGCAGAACTTATGGAGCTTCACCCAGACTAATGGCTACTGTAGACGAACTAATAGTTGAGATTAAAGCTGAGACACGCCAACTCAAAAAAGGCTTAGACGAGGTCAATAAAAAGTTAAGCGTTACAAAAAAAGCCGCAAATGGCGCGGCAACAATGGTTCGCAGGATAGGAATTATTGGTGCTATATATTTTGCTGGTAAATTAGCCAAACAAGTAGCGCAAACTGGCTCAACATTTGAAGATTTGCGCGTTACTTTAAATGGGGTATTTGGGAGCATAGAGGCTGGTGAAGATGCGCTAGATCGTATTTTAGAATTTGGTCAAAAAACGCCATTACAAACTGAAACAGTTACAAAAGCGTTTATCGCATTAAAATCAGCGGGAATTGAGCCAACTGAAAGAATGCTTATGGCTTTTGCCGCTACAGCAAGTGTTACGACAGATCAGCTGGGCGCGTTTGAAGCATTTATTCGTGTTACACAAAGATCAGCGTCAGGTGGGATTGGTTTAGAAGAACTAAATATGATTGCCGATAGAGGTATTGATGTATTTGGTATTCTAAAAAGAGAATTAGAACTTAATAGAAATCAAATTCAGGCATTTGGAAAAACCTCCGAGGGCGCGGCAAAGATAATAGATACATTGGTAGAATCGTTAGATCAAGAATTTGGCGATCAGCTTGTTAAAAAATTAGATAACTTAAGCACCAAAACCTCTAATTTGAAAGACGCATTTTCACAGCTTGGCGATGTTATATTTGATAAAACAGGTTTTGGTAATTTAATAAAAGGTGGTTTAGACGTATTAACGTCAGCGGTCATAAGCTCTACAGACAAAATAAAAAAACAGTTTGATGAAGAATTTATTGGACCTCCAGAACCAGCTCCAAAGCAAATTAAATCTGTACGAGAGCAAATGCGGGATGAAATTATTAATTTTGAGAGTGATTTTCGTAAACTATCAGAAGATACCGCAGATCCACTTATTGAAATAAACCGCCAGTTACAACTCATAAAAGAAGTTTCTGCTAGCCAGCAAGAAATGGACTTTTTAGGAACAACGCCAGAAGAACTAGCCGATATAACTGAGCATCTAAATGAGCTGGCAAAAGAAGCAACTGATACTGGCAATACAATTTCAGAAGTATTAGCACAAAGCATTAGCGATAGTGCGCAAGCGTTTACCAGCACATTTGTTGATGCACTAGCTAGCGGTCAAAGCGCATTGTCTAGCTTCAAAAATTTTGCGGTAGACATTGTAAAACAAATTATCACTACATTTTTACAGATGGCAGTTGTGAACAAAATACTGAATAGCGTATTTGGTGGTTTCATGAGCACTCCATTAGATACATTTAGCTTTGGCAAGGCTGGCGGCGGCACAGTACAAGCTGGGCGACCTACATTAGTTGGAGAGCGCGGTGCAGAAATATTTGTGCCTAATAGCTCTGGTAGAATAATGAACAATGCAGACTCTATGAGCGCGATGGGCGGTGGTAGCGGCGTAACCGTCAATCAATCTATTAACTTTAGTACAGGCGTAGTGCCTACTGTTAGAGCAGAGGTTATGCGTATGATGCCACAAATATCAGATAGCACTAAAGCCGCAGTAATAGAAGCGTCACAGAGGGGCGGCAGATTTAGAAAAGCGTTAGCAGGTGCGTAAGAATGGCGATAGAAATAGCAATGCCCACAACTCCCAATTTTTTGCGGAGTACATTTAGGCTACATAGAGCAGTAGGGCAAACAATAAGCCCATTTACAGGAACACAAAAGACGCAAGAATATGATTATGTAGGCTGGTCAGCAGACGTTACATTACCGCCAATGCGTAGGTCTGTAGCAGTAAACTGGCAATCATGGCTTACCCGATTAAAAGGATCATCTAACTTCTTTCAGTTTGCTGACCCAGATGCGCTAACCAACACAGGAACATATGACACAGCGTATTTAGAAGCAGTGCCGAGAGTTAGTGACGCAAGTACAACTTTATCCTTTGCAACTAGCACTATCACATCAGGCGATACAATTTTTACGAATGCTTTAGTTGGCGATTATATATTTGTTACAGGGGCTGCCAACAGTGACAATAATGGCACACATAAAATATCAACAGTCACTAGCGGGACAGTGGTAGTAACTACAAGTACATTCACAACTGAAAACAGTACGGCTTCATGCAAGGTGCATCAAAACGTAAAGGGTGCAACAGGGTTAGCATTAAGAGCAAGCACCGACACAGCAGCAGGAAGCATAGCTGTAGGCGATTATCTTGGGGTACTTACATCAAACAGCGCAACATCAACACCAACACAGTTATTATTAGTCACAGAAGTATCAACAGAAACAGCAGTTGGTGGTGGGAGGAATCTAATATCAGTCGGCACAGAGCCTAAACTAAGGGCAGATATAACGTCAGGACATTTTGTGAAGTTTACCAGCCCGAAAGGCATATTTAGATTAACAGATAACGTGATTGAGTGGGGCGGTGATAGGAATAGCAACTATAATATGAGCTTTACTGTTACAGAGGTTATCTAATGGCTACTAGAGCAGGAATAGACGCGGCGATAGCAAACAAGCTAGATGATGACCACATTTTTATTAATGTTGCAGTCAAAATGGAGTTTGATAGCGGCGATCTGTTGATATGGTCTGGTATAGGCGATCTAACATTAGGCGGCGAAACATACATAGGCGCAGGAAGTTTGCTTGCATTTAGTGATATAGAAGAAACGCAAGAACTCAAAAGCTCTGGGCTACAGTTATCACTGTCTGGCATGGACAGCACTATATTGACTTATGCTCTTACAGAAAATTATCAAAATAGACCAATTACAACTTTTTTATGTTTGACTGAGAAAGGCAGTAATGCGCTTACTGGATCAATGTTGACGTTTAAGGGGCGTATGACCTCTATGACAATAACCGATGATCCAAGCGGATCTACTATCAAACTAGATGCAGAGAATAAATTAATAGACTTACAAAGACCATCAAATCTACGCTATACCAATGCTAGCCAGCAATATATAGACAGTAATGACACCAGCTTTAGGTATGTGCAACAGATGGAAGATCTGCAAGTATCATGGGGCAAAACTGGTGTAGATAACTTAGCTAATCCTAATGATTATCAAACCAACTTCTAATCATGAGCAAATTGCCTAACTGGAACATGAATCTATGGAAGTTTATAGACGAGAACAAAGCAAAGGGATTTAGCTGGGGCAGTTGGGATTGTTGCACTGCAACAGATAGCGCAATAAAAGCCATGACAGGCGAGAGTCTAATACCTAAAGAATTACAGTGGAAGTGCGAAGCTACTGCTAAAAAAGCTATAAAAAATTATGGCGGTAATTTACTTAAAGCACTATTAAAGGCGTGCAAGCTCAAAAACCTAGAAGAAATTGAGTTAGGTTTTATGGCTGTTGGCGATATAGCTATTTTTAAAGGCGAATATGGATATGTTGTCGCTGTATGTGATGGTAATATATTACTAGGCGTTTGTGATGATGGCTGGCAACCAAAGCCAATGTCATCAGCAGTTAAGGCTTGGAGGATACCGAATTGAGTAAAGTAGGAAAAATAATAGTAGGTGCGGTAGTTGCGGCGGCAGTTGTGTATACAGGAGGCGCGGCGGCGGCGGCATTTGGGTTAACTACTATGAGTGCGGTAGCAGCAAACGCACTTGTCGCTGGCATTTCTACTTTAGCTCTTGGCGGTTTATCGGCTTTAACTACCAAAGGTAACAAAGCAGGGACACAAAATTTTGGCACAAAAGTAGCGGCAAGAGGCTCTAGTGTCCCACGGCAAATTATTTATGGGCAGTGTCGGGTCGGTGGCACAATCACCCAGATGCACAGCACTGGCACAGATAACGTAAAACTATGTACGTTTGTTGTCTTAGCTGGTCATAGAATTAATGGTCTGGTAAAACTGCGCATCAATGACGTAGAAGCAACAACAACATCAGCAACGATAAGCGGTGAAACAGTGCATACGGTTACAAATAGTGATTTCACTAATGCTGACAACGATCATGATTTTGGTAGCGGCAGGTTAATACGCTTTACGTTCCATGACGGACAGCAAACAGCGCATGATGGGTTAGCAAGAGCATCACTAGGGTCTACATTTGTACCAGATACGCACACTTTTACAGGTTGTGCATATGCCTATATAGAAATGATTTATGACCAAGACAAGCTAGCTAGTATGCCAAATTTAAGTTTTGAAGTACAAGGCGCGTTAGTTTTTGATCCTAGAGATGACAGTACGGCATATAATGATAACCCAGCATTGTGCATAAGAGATTATTTGACTAACACTACATATGGTCTTAAGTGCGAATCGTCAGAAATAAATGATGCTCAATCTGGTGGTGGTTTTCATTCAGCCGCCGCTACTTGCGATACCAATGTGACGCTAGCAGATAATACTACTACCACCCATACTTATTTTTGCGGTGGATTCTTTAGTATGGCTGACAGTGGAGAGGAAGTTTTAGATACTCTATTAACCTCATGCGCAGGTAACATTACTTATACTAATGGTAAATTTAATTTATTTGTTGGGGCGGCACAAACGCCTTCATTGACTGTTACTGATAGCGATATATTAGAACCAGTGACCATGCAAACTAAGCCAGCTAACGGCAACATGTACAACCAAGTCAAAGCCTTATTTGTAGACAGTACAGCGGCTTATAAACCTACTGACACACCAATTTTTTCTAGCTCGGCGTTCCTAACTCAAGATACCCCAGATGATGACAGTAACGACTATCCAAACTATAGAAAAATGATGGAGATAAGACTGCCAGTTACTACGGCATCTGAAGCGGCACAAAGGATCGCTAGAATTGCATTAAATCAAAGCAGATATACGTTAAATATTTCAGTATTAGTGGGGTTAAACTTTTTAAGAGCACAGCCGCATGATTGGGTATACGTAACCAATGAGCGCATGGGCTGGACACAAAAGACATTTGAAATAGTGTCTATGAATGTAGAGCCAATAAGTAGCACAACAGATACAGAAATACTTGGTGTCAGACTGTACCTACGCGAAACTCACGCAGATATTTACGCATTCTTATATAACGCTTACACAACGCCTATCGCATCAGCCACTGGGCTTGCAACCTCACATGTTAAAAATGTAGGCACTAGCAATATAATAGATCAGTCTGTTGTTACAAATATTGTTGCAGATGACGCTATCACTCAAACATCTATCGCGGCATCAAGCGTTGGGTCGTTTAGCTCTGGGTCTACTGGCACGCAAACATTAACCGTTTCTATGGCGCAAGGCGGCGCAAACTACACTGGCGACATTATTGTTATAGCCTATGTAATACCAAGCGGCACACCCGATAACGTGCGATTTGGTATAACTGATAGTGGTGGCACTGTTGTAGCGTCAGCATTGGGAGATATAAGCCAGTGGACAGGTTCTGCCTTTACGTTCAATGGAAGGGCAGATAGCACTATGCGACTGTACTTAAATCCTACAAGCGTAGGCACAACCGCAGGTACAAATATGACACTGATGTCTAGTTATATTAATACAAATATAAATACGCTAATACAACCAATAACGCTTTTTGGACGTAGCACCATTGACGCTACCCAATTAGCTAGCGCGGCAAGTTTCACAGCAAAGGTAACGCTTGGTGTAAATAATTGGACTAGCCCAGCCTTGCAAGTGATATGGACTGTCTTTAGGAGATTTAAGTAATGGCTAAAGGTACTTTTACTTGCCATGACTCTAATGGACAAATATTGTTAGTCATAACAGGTGATGAAGATCAAGCTAAAGTAAATGGCGATGGCTATGTTGTGGGAGAAGGCGACCCAGAAACACAATATGTAAGTGGTGGCAACCTAACAACTAGACCCAATAACCCAGCATCTATTAGCGGGAATGTATTGAGTGACGTCAAAGCTGGCTCTAATATTGAAGTACAAACAGGGTACGACACAAATTTTTGGGCAAATGTAGACGCTGGAGAACATACAATAGAATTGCCAGTAAACGACATGTATATTAAGGTAACAATAACTAACTGTTTCCCACATAAAGATTTTGTATATGAGCGTACTTAAAGTTAAAACAACCTACAAAGACTTAAGAAAAGCTGAATACCCAGATATAGGCGAGCAACTTGATGCCTTAATGAAAGGGTTAGATGCTATTGCTAATAGTGAATCTTTGCCAACGGTTACAACAGATTGGATCGCTAGTTGTAAGGCAGTTAAAACAAAATACGCTAAACCATGATTAACGTAAGAACTAAGGGCGCAACATTTGAGCGTGACATAGTACGACAGTTAAATGACTATGCTTTAGAGCATGAATTAGGGTTTTATGCGAACCGAAACCTAGACCAATACCAAGCAAAAGGGCAGTGTGATATTGAGATACCACACCACGCTATAGAGTGCAAGCATTACAAAGAAGGCAACTGGTACAAAGAATCATGGTGGGAGCAGGTTTGTACTAGCGCAAAAGGTCGGATACCAGTGCTTGTATATAAGTACAATAGACAGCCCGTTAGGGTTTGTGTACCTCTCTGGGCTATATGCCCGTCAGGGGCTTTAGATACAACGAGAACCGCAGTATTGACCTTTGATGAATGGCTAGACACAATGGTAAAGAATTGGAACGCTTACAAAGAGGGTTTGTGCCATGACAGAAGTACCAGTAGCAGAGCCGCCTAAAGAAACAATCAAGAAAAAAGTAGAGCTAGACCTTGAGGTTACTCCTAACAATATAGGTATCAACCCATTTCAAAAGTGGGTGCATTTAGCCAAGACCGTAGATGCTTGGCGCATATTCCCTAGAATCTTTGTCACAGTATACATAGTCCTTCTATATGATGTGGTTACTTGGTTTATGACATTACAAGAGCCAAACGTAGAGCAAGCAGGGCTAGTCAGTATTGTGGTCGGTGCTATGGCGGCAGTATTTGGTATCTACGCTGGCACTAACAAGCAGAGCAAAGCCTTTAAAGGTGGCGATTAATGGCTGATGCGTTTGCATTGATAGCAGAGGTTGGTTTTCCGATTGCTATGTCATTGATTGGTGGGTTCTTTATATTTCTAACCATCAAATACATATTAGAATCTGTGGTTGGGCAGGTAGATAGCTTGCATCAAATAGTATCTGGGCTAGATAACAGGGTAAAAACCATGAATCACGACATGGTAAGAATGGACTGCACGCTATGTTCAGTGTTAGGTATACGCCCAGACCTTGAAAGAATATCAAGAGCAAATGGGAAAGAAGATGCGCGACGAGACTGAATGGACAGAAGAAGAAGCCATAGCAGAGTGCATAGAGTACGCTAATAATATAAAGCGCATGCAAGGCGAATCACTACTTAAGTACGTATCTGATAAAGCCCTTAAAAAAGAACAACATAGAAGGCTGATGCAAGATCAGCTCAATCTCGTTTAATGCAATTAGCTCAATTAATTAATGAGTACGGCTTTCCTATTGTAGCGACAGTAGGGTTGCTCTATATGATCTACTTTATCTGGGGCTTCATAACCAAACAGATTAAGGCAAAATTAGGTGAAACTATGGGTACATTGGTAGGTTTAATAGATCGTATCCGTATGTTAGACAATGACATAATACGGTTACAACAGAAACTAGATACTGTGATTGAGCTTAGAGAGAGCGAAAATGCAAAGAATATTGACCGCGCTAAGAACGCTGATTGAATATGGTTTAGGCTTGCTAATGCTAGCTGTATTTTTTTTGATAGTAACTGTAGGGGCGATGTTGATCGGGATTGCGCCAGCTAGCGGTGATGAGATGAGACATCAATTTAAAAGCCCTAGTTTTTCTGGTATTGGCACATCTGCACACTATTTAACCATAGAAAACCAAGAGCACAGCAGGCAAGAAAAGATAGATGAAGAAAAGCTGGCACTGGCAGAAGAAGCAGAAAGGGAGCTTAATAACAGTACATTAGCTAGGTTTATCCGTAATCTTGAGAGTAGAATATATGCAGAGTTATCCAGACAGCTTGTGAATAACATGTTTGGAGAGGAAAAATCAGAGTCAGGTAGTTTTGAGCTTGAGGGAAACACAGTTGGCTATAGCACCAATGGTGAAACAGTGTCGCTTACAGTCACAGATAAAGCTGGCGGCACTACGGTTATTAGTGTGCCTATCGGTGATTTCTACTTCTAGTTGTGTATCAGTACAGAATCACGTTGTTCCTAAGATAGAAAAAGCCCAAATATCAAAGGTTTACACGCATGAACTTTTGCAAGCGCGGTGTCCAGAGAAAAAGATAGTTGTCGCTTTGTATCCATCAGGGTTTATGGACAATACTGGGCAAAGAAAAAGCACTAGCGAAACCAGCAGTTTTAGTACAGCAATAACGCAAGACCCATCTGCCTACTTAATACGCGCTTTAGACAAGGCTGGTTTAAATAATTGTGGCTTTTTTACGGTGGTAGAACGTATCGGTTTAGAGTCAATCGCCAAGGAAAGACAACTTATAAGGCAGACCAGATCGCAGTTTAAAGAAGAAGATAAGCTCCAGCCTTTGATTTTTGCTGGTTTGATAATGCAGGGATCAGTGGTAGGATACGAGAGTAATGTTACATCAGGTGGTGTGGGTGCGAGGTATCTAGGGATAGGTGCTTCAAAAGAGTACCGAACAGATACGCTAACGGTATCCTTACGCACAGTCTCAGTATTCTCTGGGCGCGTTCTAATAGAAGTATTAACAACTAAAACAATTTTGAGTGTTAGGAACAGTCAAGATGTTTTTAAGTTTGTAGCGCAGGGTACGGAGTTGGTAGAGGTAGAGAATAGCTTTGTAGAGAATGAATCTATGAATGTTGCTCTCCAGATGGCGATAGAATCTGCTGTCTTGCAAACTATCAAAGAAGGCTATGCGAAGGAGTATTGGAAATGAATATACTACTTATTATGCTGATGTACTTTTTTTGTAGTGTCGCGATTGCGGATAACGAGATATGGATTGATCAGTCAGGTGCTACAGCGAATATAGACCTAGAACAGCAGGGCGGAAATAATTTAATCGGTGGTGTTGGAAGTGTCGCTGGCAATCTAACTGACTTTGATTTTATTGGCGCAACGAACACCCTAGACATCAACCAAATCGGTGCAAGCAATCTCTGGAAAGGTGATATTACTGCGGATACCTATACTGGTTTCTTTCAGTTTACTGGCGGCTCTAACGTAATGAATGTGGTTACTGACACGACAAATACTTACGGTGCAGATAACTCTAACGTCAATATCAACGTGACAGGCTCTAGTAATACCATGACGCTAAATCAAGCGACTACGGCGGCGGCTGGTACTTTAGACCTAGATTGGATCATACAAGGCTCAAACAACACAGTTACCAGCACGATTAATATTGACCAAGCGACTAACTACATGGATATTGACGGCTCTGATAATACAATTACATACACTGGTACAGGCGTAAACGCATCAGCGCAAGGGTATTTCTGGTTAGATCACACTGGTGGTAGTCGCACATTTACAATTTCTCAAACGAGTACGCAGAATAATGATTGGCTTACGATCACATCTAATGGCAGTAATGGTACTGTTTGCGTTGAGCAAGATGACCAAGGAACAGCTGTGGGCTGTTGAAATTGGTGCAGTATCAGAGTTAAATGGCGAAGCGCGGGTAGTACGCGACAAAAATATAGACGCAGAACTTAAGCTACCCATAGAATCGCTTGATAATGTTGAAACATCACAGGGTCGGATAGCGATCACGTTTGAAGATGACAGTAAGGTAAGACTGACAGAACATAGCAAATTATATATAAACGAATACATCTACGACCCAGACCCTAGTAAATCCAAGATGGCGATTAACTTTGCCAGTGGTACAGCAAGGTTTATTACTGGCGGTCTAGGCAGAATCAATAAGGAAAACATCAAACTCACTACGCCTAGTGCGGATATAGCTATTCGTGGCACTGACTTTACGGTCACAGTTGATGAGTTTGGCAAGAGCTTAATTATATTGTTGCCAGATGCAAATGGCATATCATCAGGGGAGATATTAGTTAGTACGGTTGCTGGCACAGTAACGCTCAACAAACCATATGAAAGCACAACTACTAACGTGCCTATGAATAATCCAAGTAAACCAGTGATACTAGACCTTACACTAGACTTAATAGATAACATGCTTATCGTGACACCACCTAAAAGAGTTGAGGCAGTAGCAGAAGAAACACAAACCACAGAAGCAAATCCATACTTAGATTTCTCAGGTCTTGATGTGGACTTTTTAGATGAGGGCAGTTTAGATAATGAAGAAGAATTAGAATTTACAGAGCTAGATATCAATTATTTAGATGTGAACTTCTTAGAGGATCTGCTAAATGTGCTAGATGCACTGGCAATAAGCCAAGAAGAAGATAAATTGCAACAAGCGGTCAGCGCGGTGGTAAGTGGTACAGCACTAGGGCTGGATAAAAATACTCAGATAACTACTTTAGTAGAAGGACAGAAGGTCAGCTTTCGTAGGTTTGTAGGTCATAAGACGAGGTTAGATGTAGATGGTTCAAATGCCTATACCATAGTGGTCATACAGAACGGCGTGCAAAATATTGTTAAAGTTAATGGCGGTAGCGACTCAACTATTGTGATTAACCAAGGTTCGTAGAATAATAAGGCTAGCACTAGCCAAGGTGCTTCAAATAAACTAAGGTTTTATCCCATCACGAACCATGTTTTCCCCAGACCTTTCTGGGGTTTTTTATGTTATAAGGTCATAATCCTTAGTCAATCCACCGAGCCTCTTGTTACCCCGAGTGTGTGCTTTTACCCAAGTCAGCTTACCGCTTTGACATTTGCGTAAGTGCTTTCTCACACCATGCAATCTTTTAGGCACACTGCTCCGTGTTGCATCTGTTTCTTCACTAGTATCATTGTAAAGGTCTATCTCAAGTGTCGTATGCTCCCAAACTGGTCGCTTATGAAAGCTAGAAGCCTTTAAATTCTTCATAGGTGGTTTAATCATTGGCTTTGATCCAGCCACTTTCGTTGTTCTTGTAATAGCTGGGTAGGAAAGAGCTACAGATAATGTTGCTACTAAATCTGCAAGGGCGTTTGCTTGCAGTTTGACATCATCATTTTTATATTCACCAAATTTATCAGTCTCAGTATTTATTTCCCATACGCTTTCTGCGATTCTGTAACGCCACCAGCCATATTTATCTGTGGTTATTGGGTAGTCAGGGTTTGCGGTATTACAAGTTAAAAATTGTATTTCATAACAAGCAGTATCTAAGGAAACTATAGGCTTATTATTGGTCATTGCTTCACAAAAATATATAACTCTAAAAGTTTGAGTGCAGTCAGGTTTCCATAGTTGCATAGATCCTTGACCATAGTTTTCATGCTCCCACACAGAATCACATTCTGCGCACAGTAATGTATAAATGTAGCTGAAATCAGGATCATTAGTTGTATACTTTTTTTGCAAAACAATCTCAGGATAAGGTAGGGATACATCAGTTACTTTGAAAATAGCACTCAATTCACTATCTGATATGTCAGATTTTCCCATAGCATCGTTTGTTGGTAGTGTAAATTTTGGACTCCGCTGTATAAAGTTTGATGCCGCTTTAGCGAAATTATGTTCTCTCAATCCTTGAGTTTTCAGGTCTGGATTGTTTTTAACAAATGTGTAGTCAGCCAAAATGCCATCTTTGTAACTAATATGATTGGGTAAAGAGGTGTGATCCACTTGTTTATCATACATAATCGCAAGCGGGTGTACAGGCAAGTGTATAAGACGTTCTAATGCCTTTTGGTACATTACCAATCCTCCCTAAAGTCACCAGCACTGTGCTCATGGCAAGCGGTTTCTATGTCAGTCCAATCTTGCTCTGATAGGTCAAGCCAATCTGCTGGCTTACCTTTGATGGTTAAGACATTTACAATTTCTATTGTGCCAAACAATCCTGAATCAGGATCTTCGGCTGTCTCGTAATCGCGGTATTGCGCAATTACTGGAAATCCGTTTTTTACTCTTAGTTCTACTTGTTTCAATTTATTTGCCTCAGTTATTTTTCAATCTATTGTTATCATGATAACACAACTATGGTTGGTGTCAATAAAAAAAGTTTTCATTATTATTAAAATAAATGTTTACAATGATAACATTGTGTGTTAGTATATCTCTTGTAAATTGAAAAAACAGAAAAATTAAAGGTAATCAAATGACAACAAATAAATTGAAAAGGGGAAAAAAATGAATCTTGATAACATGAGAAGATATGGTGTTGAGGTTGAATTTTATTCACGTCTTAATATGAACAGTCTTGGTGAAAAGATTTACCGAGAAACTGGAATAGAGGTTCATCGGGTTAATTATTCAAATAGAGATACTGACCTCTGGAGATTGAAACCAGACGCCAGCCTTTCTTCAGTTACCCGAAACGGCGAAAATTACTACCCAATGGAATTGGTTACTCCGATTCTACACGGCGAAGAAGATTTACAAAAACTAAAAAGAATTGTACAAATTATTGACCTTGATGGTTACGTCAATAAGCAAACAGGACTTCATGTTCACGTAGACATTGCAGATGCAACAGTAGAAGAACTTAGAAGATTTATGGCATACGCTGGTAAATATGAAGATGCTATTAATACAATATTACCACCAAGCAGAAGACAAAGCAGATGGGCAAAAAATCACCTTCCATTCGGTGTAAACCTAAAAGATTACTACACTGAGATTAATCGCCAATCAGAATCTAAAAGAGATTTGGTAGAAAATAATTATTTTAACGGCAGGGGAACAAGATACCTTAAATGGAATTTTGAAAACTACTGGAGAACAGGAACGGTTGAAAATAGAGCACACAGCGGAACAACTGACTGCGATAAGATAGAGAACTGGGTCAGACTAATCCAAGGAATTATCCACAGAACCTTCAAGGCAAAATGTACAATGTGGACAAAGAAGAACGCAACAGCCCAAACATATGACATCAAACACATGGTTTGGGACTTATACAAAAATGACGCGATAAGCGCAGACGTTAGAAAATTCTACTTCAAAAGATACAAGGTATTAAACAATGATGTACGCAGATAATAACGGTATGAAATACCAAAGCAAAAATAAAGCTCAGCTTGTTCTTGAATTATACGCAACAAGCTGGGTTGACCCACGACAAGATTCGCCAGATATAAATGATCTGTTCAGATATTGCGAAGATTGCACATCTCGCATCAAGGTACAAAAAGACATTGACCTGCACTGGACAACGTTACGCGAATTTATAGATGAATTGATTAAATATAATTTGATACTGGAGGTACATTAAATGCTGTATTTTGCATATGGTGCTAATTTAAACAATCGCGGTATGGCTTTCAGATGCCCCAATGCGGTTGCAATAAAGTCGTTGGTCTTACAAGATTGGCGGTTGGTATTTAGAGGCGTAGCCGATATTGAGCGGTC
>Ga0222718_10003288_pt1 | contig 13932 bp, 9 predicted proteins | sample C33_27DmetaG_FD_165045 | JGI IMG/M metagenome (GOLD analysis project Ga0222718, IMG submission 165045) | Estuarine water microbial communities from San Francisco Bay, California, United States - C33_27D | ecosystem: Environmental > Aquatic > Marine > Unclassified | place: USA: California... | reverse complement strand
GGCGGCTGACTTTGGTGGCTGACTATAGAAAGCAGAAGACGTGCTTATGGCAAAGTGGATTGCGTCTCATTTTTGAGAGGATTTATCGATCAACGACCGCACCGTTTTGATCTCGATCTTGTTTCTATGGTGCCACACTCATGCCTTTTCGAATCACGCTTCCATTCATTCTCTTGTTGGCCTCGGTTCTCGGAGAAGAAACACGAAAGCGGGGACACGTGATATACGGAAAGCTGTGCGCGGAATGTCACGGCCCTCGAGGTCAAGGTGTGGCAGATGAGTATGACGAGCCGCTCTTTGGTGATCGGACGATTCCTGATCTCGCCAAGCTCATTCACAGGACGATGCCCGAAGATGATGCTGCCTTGTGCGAGGATGATGATGCTCAAGCCGTGGCGGCGTTTATTTATGATACTTTCTATTCTGAGGCAGCGAGGGCGCGGAACAAGCCTGTGCGCGTGGAGCTAGCGCGGCTAACGGCGAGTCAGTTTCAACAGTCTGCAGCAGATCTTGTGGGGAGCTTTCGTCGGACAAGAGAGTTGGGAGAGGAGCGCGGCTTAAAGGCGTCCTACTACGATGGCCGCCGAGCGCGTCGCGACCAGCGGAAGTTGGAGCGCGTCGACTCCGAAGTTCGATTTAATTTTAAGAATGGGAGCCCGGTGCCAAAGGAGATCAAGGCTGAGGCTTTTGCGATCGAATGGGAAGGCTCGGTGATTGCTCCTGAAACTGGGGTATACGAATTCATTGTGCGGACAGAGAACGGCTTTCGTCTTTCGGTAAACGGGGATTCTGACAAACCACTTATTGATGGCTGGGTCAGCTCAGGAAAGATGCGAGAAGAAAGGGCTTCGGTGACGTTGTTAGGTGGGCGGGCCTATCCTCTAGAGCTGGAGTACTTCAAATTTAAGGGAAAGTCAGCGTCCATCGAGCTAAATTGGAAGCCGCCAAATGGTGTTGATAGGGTCATTCCCAATTACTTACTAGTACCTTTGCGAGTGTCTCCTGTCATGGTGGTGAGCACGGCCTTCCCAGCAGATGATAGTAGTATGGGCTACGTTCGAGGCACGGCAGTTTCGAAGGCTTGGCACGCAGCGACTACTTCCGCTTCCATCGAAGCCGCAAACTACGTTGTGGCGAATCTAGCGTCGCTCGCCGGAGCCAAGCCAAATAGTGAAGGTTGGGCTGGCGACGTTCAGGAGTTTGCTACACGCTTTGTTTCACGGGCATTTCGTCGACCGCTGAACGGAGAGGAATCGGAATTCTATGTTCGGCGGCATTTCGACGTCGAGGTGAAACCGGATGTGGCTGTCAAACGAGTCGTCATTCTGACATTGTCTTCGCCGCACTTTCTTTATCCGGAGATGCTCGCTAGCAATGGAGTTGACTCGGGTGATGTGGCTTCCCGTCTGGCTCTCTATTTGCGGGATAGCTTGCCAGATGAGCAGGCTGGCAAGATGGTTTTCGATGATCCCAAAATGGTTCGAGACGAGGCAACGCGTCTCTTGGATCATTCGCTGACACGAGCCAAGATCCGCGGATTCTTTCACCACTGGCTCCACATCGAGGGGGAGCTTGATTTGGCCAAAGACCCGAAGCTGTTCCCTGAGTTTGATCAGGAGACGATTGTTGAGATGCGAAGGTCACTCGATGTGTTCATCGATGACGTTGTCTGGAATGAGTCCTCAGATTACCGTGAACTCTTGTTAGCTGACTACCTTTATCTAAATGCCAAGCTGGCAGATTTCATAGGCGAGGGGACTTTCAAAGGAAGTGATTTTCGCAAAGTTCATTTTGATCCAAAAGCGCGTGCAGGGGTTCTCACCCATCCCTATTTGTTGGCCCGTTTCGCGTATCACCGGACGACGTCGCCGATCCATCGGGGTGTCTTTGTCACGCGGAATGTCCTAGGTCGTTCCCTCAAGCCACCGCCTGAGGCCGTGAAGTTTGAGGAGAGTCGCTTTGATCCGCATCTCACCATGCGCGAGAAAGTCACGGAACTAACCAAGTCAAAAGCTTGTATGAATTGTCACTCGATGATTAATCCGTTAGGTTTTAGTCTCGAGCGATTCGATGCGGTGGGGCGTTTCCGTTTTGAAGAGAAAAATCGGCCGATTGAGATTGAAGCGAGTTACGAGGCGCCTGATGGGAAGCGCATTGCGATCAATGGAGCACGCGACGTGGCCGAACACGCAGCGACGAACCGCGAGGCGCAGCGAGGCTTCATTCAGCATTTGTTTGAGCATCTTGTAAAACAGCCTTGCAACGCCTATGGACTGGATACGCTAGACAGCCTTCACGATGGTTTCGTTGAATCGGGGTTCCACATCCAGAAACTCATCGTTAGCATCGTTACCGCGGCTGCTTGCCATCAACTCGACACTCTAAATACACAAGAATCATGATTCGCCGCACTTTTCTTCGCGAGATTGGTCTATCTGCAGCCTCGCTTCCGTTTCTCAGTGGTCTTCCCAGCTTGCAAGCTGCTGTCGGTAGCTCGGTGCGCAAGCAGCGCATGGTGATCATGATCAGTCCGAACGGCACCATTCCGAAGTCTTTCTGGCCAGATAAGAAGGGCCGCGACTTTGATATTAAAGAGATCCTCTTGCCTTTGGAAGCGTTTCGCGAGCGCATGCTCGTGCTTCGTGGGATGTCGAACAAAGTGCGTGGGGATGGTGATAGTCACATGCGTGGCATGAGTTGCTTGCTCACGGGCAAGGAGTTGTTTCCGGGCAACATTCAAGGTGGCTCCCATACGCCAGCCGGCTGGTGCAGTGGCATTTCCATTGACCAGGAATTGAAGAATCATTTCCAAAGCCAAGAAGCCTCGCGTACGCGTTTCGGTTCGCTGGAGTTTGGGGTAGGCGTGCCGGATCGGGCAGATCCTTGGACGCGCATGGTCTATTCTGGCCCTAACAAGCCGGTCGGGGCGATCGATGACCCCTATCAAATGTTCAAGAAGCTTTATGGTCAGCTCGAAGATAAGGAGCATCTTGGCAGCGTGCTCGATGAGCTTCAGACGGACCTCAAGAAGCTACAGAAGATGGTCAGTCCTGAGGACAGGCAAATGCTAGCGGAGCATGCGGAATTTGTTTTCGAAATGGAAAATGAACTCAAAGCAGCTGAAGCCCAGAAGCTGCATCATGCTGCGCCTGAACTGGAGCCAGGAATCTCGGACACCAATGACAACATTCCCGAGATCAGTCGCATGCAGATTGATCTCATGGTCAATGCGTTTTCAAACGACATGGCGCGTGTCTCGACCTTGCAGTACACGAATTCCGTTGGGCAAGCGCGCATGCGCTGGTTGGGCATCAATGAAGGCCATCATGGTCTCTCTCACGAGCCAGATGACAACGAGGATGCCCAGAAGAAACTGGTTAAGATTAACACTTGGTTTGCAGAGCAGCTAAACTATTTAGTGACGAAGCTCGCCGACACCCCCGAGCCAGGAGCCGACGGCAGCATGCTCGATCATACGACCATCGTCTGGACGAATGAGTTGGGCAAAGGCAACTCGCATACGCTGAATAATATTCCTTTCGTCTTGTTAGGCGATGGCTTCGGCTTCGATATGGGGCGTTCCCTTGCCTATGAGAAACTTTCGATCAATCGTCTTTGGATGGCATTCGCCCACGGCGCAGGCCACCAGCTTGAAAGCTTTGGTAATCCGGAGCTCTGTGAAGGTGGTGCGCTTGATCTGAGTTAGTCGCAGCAAGATTGCTCAGCGTGACGAATCCGAGTTGTCAGACTCGGATTCGCTTCTATGCGTAGGGATGTCAGATTCTACGTCGTCATCGTCATGTTCGTGGTGGCGTACGGCTCGGAATGCGGTTGCTGGGAAACAGCACGATTATACATCGGGCAACTTGAGCCAGGCGGTGGTTCTGTTAGCAATCCCGATGGTGTTGGAGACGGCTATGGAGTCGCTCTTCTCTATTTGCGACATTTATTGGGTTTCTAAACTGGGGACGAATGCGACTGCGGCGATTGGATTGACCGAGTCTGTTCTCACGCTCTACTACGCACTGGCGGTGGGGCTCTCAATCGCTGTGACCGCAATGGTTTCCCGGCGTATCGGTGAGAAGAGACCGGAAGCTGCGGCGAAAGTGGCTGCTCAGACGATCTACATGGGGCTATTCGTGGGAATCGCTACCGGCATTGCCTGTTGGTTTGCCGCGCCGCATGTGCTTCGGTGGATGGGGGCCTCGGCCGAGATCATTAAGGAAGGGAGCGGTTATGCGCGGATCATTCTTTCTACGAACGTGGTCATTCTGATGTTGTTCTTGAATAACGCGATCTTTCGTGGAGCGGGAGATCCCGCGCTTGCGATGCGGGCGCTTTGGTTAGGGAACGGGATCAATCTTGTTCTCGATCCCATGTTGATCTTTGGGTTTGGGCCTATTCCCGCTATGGGTCTTACTGGTGCCGCCATTGCTTCGGTCACGGGGCGGAGTGTGGCGGTGCTCTATCAGATCTACCAGTTACGGAGGGGCACTGGCCAAGTGCGCCTTGTCGGAACTGCTTTAAAGCGTGATTGGGCTATCATCCGACGGCTGGTCCGGGTTTCTGTTGGTGGCATTGCGCAGATGGCTGTGGCGACGTCGAGCTGGGTTATCATGATGCGATACATGGCCAAGTTTGGGAGCGATGCCTTAGCAGGTTACACGATTGGCATCCGCATCGTTATCTTTACCATTCTGCCAAGCTGGGGACTCTCCAATGCGGCGGCAACTCTCGTCGGGCAGCATCTTGGGGCCAAGCTGCCTGATCGAGCGGCGCGTGCGGTTTGGATCACCGGTTGTTACAACATGGCGTTCATGATGGTTGTGACGATCAACTTTGTTCTGTTTGGAGATGTCTTTGTAGGTTTCTTTAGTAAGGATCCCGAAGTGATTGCCATCGGTGGGCAATGCCTACGCGTTTTCAGTTATGGCTACTTGCTATACGGGTGGGGAATGGTTATGACCCAAGCCTTCAACGGAGCAGGGGACACGACCACACCGACGTGGATAAACCTCATCGCGTTCTGGATCTTTCAACTCCCGTTCGCTTGGTGGCTAGCGTTTTCACAAGGTCATGGACCAAACGGAATCTTCTGGGCCGTGATTGGTGCAGACACCCTCTTGACGGTCATGGCCTTTATTATGTTTATGCGAGGGACATGGAAAACACGTGTGGTGTAGTTGGATCACGCGATCGAGAAGAAGTCTTCTCCCTCTGTATAGCCATGTGCTAGAGCAAGATCTCGAATCTGCTTCCGTTTGCCAGGTTGGCCGACGGCACCTAAGAGCACAGCGCGGCTGGGTTCAATGGACTCCAGGGACTTTACTTGGAGACCCTGAATCGTTTCGCCAATGCGACGTGGATGGACGTCGTAAAAATGGTGCAGTTGGGTGCCGCAAGCGCGGAGCGCCTTGGCCATGGATTTGCCGATGGGACCGGCACCGCCAATGATCACTCCCTGATCTTGGACACGGGGTAGCTTGCTAAGGAAATGCGCTTTGCAGTGCGTGAAGGCATCTTGCGTGTAGTCTTCATTTGTCCGTGTAAGTCGATAGGGATGGTCTGTCCACGTGAATAGAACCTCTGGCACTTTGGTGATCTTGTGGCCAGCATCCAACAGTCGTAGCCAGAAGTCATAGTCTTCTGCCCAATCGAGATCGCTGCGGTAGGCTCCAAGAGCCTCGAACACACGTTTGCGGGCGAGCATTGTAGGATTGACTAAGGGCTGATCGATGAAGCGTTGTTTGGCAATCGCCTCGGGTGTTGTCAGGGAGTTTAGCCATCGGGCAAATCGTTGATAACCCTCGTTAGCCGGCTTCAGTTCGTCGCCAACGCGTTTGCGAATGTCGACAAGGCAGCTCACAGCCTCGAGCTCATCATGCGATTGCAGGAGGGCGATCTGCTTGGATAAGCGATCGGGATGACTGAGATCGTCTCCATCCATCCGGGCGATCCACTGGCCTTGGGCTTGATCTAGCCCGAACTGAAACGCAGCGGCGACACCGCCCTGTTTTTCCAACTGATGGTGATGGATACGATCGCGATAGGTTTTGAGAATCTCGCTCGTGCCATCTGTGGATGCGTCATCGATTACAAGGAGCTCAATTTGTCGGTGGGTCTGGTTGAGGCAGCTATCAACTGCAGCGCCTACCGTCTTAACCGCGTTGTGGACGGGGAGGATGATGCTGATGAGTGAGGGAGCCACGGAAGACACGGAATACACAGAAGTGGTTTCTTAGAATAGGAGAAATTGGTCGCTCGTGGCTGCGATGGCGTGGAGTGTCAGCTTATGGAATCAAAGGATGGCCTATCGACAGAACCGGATGGGATGGTACGTTGCTGGTGGCATGGTGGGCATCCCGACTACATCACCTATCATGACGACGAATGGGGCATGCCCGTGGACGACGAGTTTCGCCTGTTTGAGAAGATTTGTCTCGAGGGTTTTCAGGCGGGGCTCAGTTGGCTAACGATTTTGCGAAAGCGAGAGAACTTTAGAGAGGCCTTTGATGGCTTTGATTTCGAAATGGTGGCGAAGTTCAATGCGAGGCGCGTGGAGAAACTGCTGAAGAATGATGGCATTATTCGTCATCGAGGGAAGATAGAAGCGACAGTCAATAACGCTCAGCGCGCTTTGGCGTTGATCGAGGAGTTCGATTCTTTGGGGGCTTATTTCTGGGCGCACGAACCCAAGAGGGAGGAACGTCCCGACGTCTGTGATTACGAAACGTTGCGTCACTTGAGCAAGACACCGGCGTCGGAAGCTTTGAGCAAGGACCTACGCAAGCGCGGATGGAAGTTCGTTGGACCGACCACGGTCTATGCCTTCATGCAGGCGATGGGGATAGTGAATGATCACCTGGATGGGTGTATGAGTCGGTTGGGTGTCGATCGAGCGCGGAAGCGATTCAGGCGACCAAAGTAGGCCTACTGGTTTGCCTTAGACTTACTCACGAACACAATGGTGGCTGCGCCGAGGCTTTAACGTAGCAACTAGCAGCCCTGATGTAGATGGTCATCGCGAATTGGGATGCCTCCCTCACGGTCGAGTTGGCGGCCAATGCGAATTCGGGCTTGGACTTGTTGAAGGAATCGCGTGCAACTTCTCGAGGCGTTCATGGCTGGTGCCGCCTAAATGCCGAACCGATTGAAGAGAGGGGTGCGTGGCCTCTTCTCTCCTGCCGTCCTCTCATCAGAAGGCGCTTGAGACCTACGCGGACCGCGCGCCACGCTACGCGCTGGTTAATGCGGCGGCTGTGCAGGAAGCGATTGGCAACATCTCTGAGAAGGCGCTCTTGAGGAGGTTGGGGAGGCTAAAGATACCTTGAGTAGATTGAGCAGCAGAGTTCTGTGGTCCTTTCTGTCTCGGAATGTCCGAACAGAACATATCTGCTTTGAGGAGTCAGAGTTAGGCATCATGAATTTTGAAAGATTTATTCCGATGAAATTACGCAGAGCTGACGTTTAACTGTGAGACTTCATTCACCATGAAACGACTCCTACTTTCATTCTTGCTGACGGCCCTTTCCTTTGCTGGCCTCCACGCCGAATCCTTCAATCCGGCCGATACTGAGCCTTTGATGGAGGATCGGGCGTTGCTCCTCAACCTGGCGAAAGGAACACGCCAAGCACGGCTGCAGGTGAAGGACGAGAACGGTGAATGGAGCGTATTTAGTCTGGCTCACCTGGCCGGTGATGAGGGCTTTCTAAAATTGCGTTTGCCTGACGATGTCTTATTAGAAGATTGCCGGGCGGAGGTCGCTATGACCGATCCGTTTCCCTATAGTTTCTACCAGGGAAGCACCAAGTTTGAACAAGCTTCGGCAACTGGCGGTGCGAATCGTGGTGGCGGACCCGAGGTGGCTTTCGACGCCGGTGCTCCTGAGGCGGATGGGCAGGGCGGTTCTCCAGATGTCGTTCAGGAATCTGACTTGTGGCAGTGGCGTGGTGATACGTTGTACTTCTTCAACCAACAGCGGGGCCTACAGGTCTTCGACTTGAGCGAGCCTGAGACACCGAAGAAGCTGGCGACGTTACGCATGCCAGCGGTGGGCGACCAAATGTATGTCCTCGATGACGAGCATGTTCTTCTGCTCGCAAATTATGTGAATTACTCAGCCTATGGTTGGTGGGATTTCAGATTACCCTATAGCTCGGTGCAGCAGACCGAGGCGATCGTCGTGAAGCACTCTGGCGATACTTTGGAAGTGGTGAATCGCGTTGCAGTTGATGGTGACTATTTGGAAAGTAGGCTTGTTGGGAACCGTCTCTACTTGGTCTCACGGATTCACCAACCGAAGGAAGACGAAGAGGGCGGTTTCTATTGGCGTCAGGGATTGCAGGTCAATAGTATCAATTTCTCCAATCCAAATGCGCCGACCCTTCTTGAGCCGCTTGAACTCGTTGATCAGAATGGTTGGTTCTGGAATTCAGTAGTCACGGCATCTCCGGACCATCTGTTAGTGACAACATCGCACTATGATGACGAACGGGAGCTGACTCGCTCTAGGGTGCATGTCATCCCTATCAGTCGCACGTTGACTTCCATGGAGGTGGCTCACACGGTCGATCTGAAGGCGAATTTGCCTGATAAGTTCAAGCTGCGGATGAAGGAAGACATCCTCACTACGGTGACCCAGAAGAATGTGTGGCGTCGTGAGCTTACAACCTATGTGGAGAGTTTCGATCTCTCTGGAGATGAAGCTGAGAAACTTGATGAGATCATTCTTGCGCCGCAAGAGCGTCTTCATGCCACGCGGTTTGATGGGGATCGGCTTTATGTGGTGACGTTCTTTGTCGAGATTCGTAAGGATCCGCTCTTTGTTATCGATCTCAGTGATCCTGGGAATTTGAAGTCGCTCGGAGAGCTGGAGATTCCAGGTTGGTCGACCTATCTTGTGCCAGAAGGTGACCGTCTCCTATCTGTAGGCGTCGAAGAGGATCGGGTAGCCATCTCCCTCTTCGACGTCTCAGATCCGAGTCGACCTAGCCTGAAACAGCGAGTGTACCCTGGTGAGGGGCGCTCTTGGAGCGAGGCAAACTGGGACGAGAAAGCCGTGGGCTATCTACCTGGCAAAAACCTGCTCCTGCTACCTATTTCCACCCGAGTGAAGGGAGAGGAAGGGTATGAATACAAGAACCTCATGCAGATTGTGGATGTGCGTGATGATGCTCTCGAAGTTCGTGGTGCAATTGAGCATGAAGTGCAAGGCCGTCGAGCGACTGCGGTAGGGGATACGGTGGTTTCGATATCTGGTCAGGAAATGATCGTGGTAGATGCGACTGATCGTGATGAACCAGACCTTCTGACCGAAGTTTCTCTGGCGTGGAATGTCGCTCACGTGGTGGAAATTGGAGACTCTCTTTGGCAGATCGAGAATGGCCAATCCTGGCAGAGTGACATCAAGACGCGGGTGCGGATCACGGACAAAGAGGATTTCGATTCCGTGAAGACTGATTTCTACTTGGAGCCGGGTGCGGTCGCTGGTCTCCATCGGGTTGGTAGCAAGCTTTACGTAGGGCGTTATCGGCAGTGGAATGAGAAGATTGAGGTTCCAGGAGAAGAGAACCCTTTCCCGGACGGCGAAGAACCAGAGGCTTGGGAGCCTGAGCCTGTGTTTGATTGGGTGCGCCACAATGAATTCTCGACGGACGTGATCGATGTGAGTGATCCAATGGAGCCCTCATTGTTAGGCTCGGTCACCCATGATCTTGGTAAAGGCTATCAAATTGGTGGCCTGACGACAGCAGATGGCAGTTTTGTTAATGGTCATCTAGTGTGGCGTCCAAAGGTCACGAGCAATCGCTATTGGGGAGGCTGGTTCTTTGATGATATTGCGATTGCCGCGGATATTGATTTCGGATGGGGTGGTGGAGGCTACTGGGGAGGTTACTCTTACTATGACAGTGTAAGTATTCTCGCGGTGAATGTTGATGATCCTGCTGAGCCCTTCATTGCGTCGGCAACGGTCATCGATCCCAAGGATTCTGTAGAGTTTGGGCCTATGATTGTCCAAGACGAGCGCCTCCTGCTTAGCTACAAGCGCACGACCTACTTTGAGACGAAAGAAGGGAACAACTACTTAAATCGCTATCACTTGCGCGACGTGAGCTTTGCTGATCCTGCGCATCCCGTGGTCAACAATGCGGTGAGCCTACCTGGCATGCTTGAAGGGGTGGTTGATGACAACGGTGGTTTGGTCTTGATCTCAACGGCGCCGAAGTACGCTCAGAACGATCAGCGCCATTGGTTCGAGTCCTCCAATAGCGTGTTGCAGGCATCGGTCTACGACGGCACTCAGGCCTACCTGGTGACAGAGGTGACTGCGTTAGAAGGGCGCTACACGAGCACGGTCGTTCTGAATGGACAGATTTATAAGACGGGCGAAGAGGACAAGAAGACAGGATTGCTTCTCTGGGCCTGGAAGAACGATGGTGACAGTGCGGCCCTAGTGAGGGATGGCTTCATCGAACTCGAGTCCACCCCGAACAATCTTGTCGTGCATGAGGGGCTCCTCTTCATGGATTACAATGACGCGATAGGCGTGGCTCGTGGCGGTGATGTAGCTAATGTGACTCTGTCTGGGCCTGTTTACACGCAGAACTTGAGTCAGATTGATGTCAATGATGAAGGAACCTTTGCCTGGTTGGCTGTGGGTAGCTATGGAGTTGAGCCCTTGGACCTTTCAGGTCTAAGCCCAGTTTCGCCTGCATTCGCGGTCGCTGCTCAAGGTGAGGGCTTCGCTCCCGCTAACAAGGCTCTCCTTTACTATGTGCGCGCGTCTGGTGAGGACTTTGTGGGTGAACTGCGTGACGAGGACATCTGGAGGTTCCGTGCTAGTGGAGGCTTGGTCGATTATGCCGAGTGGGCCGCGATGCACTTCAATCCCACGGGTGAGAGTGATTGGACCATGGTTGCACTAGATGAGGATGCAGATCTAGATGGCGCTAGCAATGCGGTTGAGTTCCTCTACGGCACGTCGCCATTGGAAATGGTGTCCAAGCGGAACTTGAGTATTCGTTTGGATCTGGAAACGGATTCTGTGAGTTTGCAATCCGATGTCTTTGATCAGGTGGGCGAGAAGAATGTTCGACCTGTTGTGGAAGAGTCGGCAGACCTTCTGAAGTGGAGCGCTTCTGATTACGATCCAGATAGTGGCAGAATGGAACGCGGAGAAGAAGATCAGACGTTCTACCGAGTCCGTTTTGAGCTTGCCGAGTAGAGCTGTCACTTCGGCTTAAGAACGAGGTGCGTGCGCAAGTTGCCTTGAGGGTCGAAACACACGCGTTTTGTAAAGAGCAGAAAGAGCGAGATGCTCAGTGTGGTGCAGGTGAAGATGGCGATCATGATGGCGATCTGATACTTGATGGCTACGCCAGGATCACTGCCACCTAACATCTGCCCGGTCATCATACCTGGCAGCGAAACCAGCCCCATGGTCATCATGGCGGCGATTCCCGGTCTCAGTGCTGCAGTGAGGCTATCCTTTACGTATGGTCGGAGCGCCACGTTTAGGGGAGCACCGTTGCCCAACCGGCTCTCGTAGGCGCTGCGATTCTGGTCGATGGCTTGATAGAATCGGCTGGCAGAGATGATATTGGCAGAGAGGCAGTTGCCTAACAGCATTCCTCCAAGGACAATGAGGTAGCGTGCTTCGAAGAGATTCTCCAAACGGACCACGAACGCGTTTAGGTAGAGGACGATGCCAAGCGTGGCCAACGCCAAGGCTAGAAAGGCTGGGACAATGAAGGTACGCCAGCGTAAGGCGCTGTTGTACAAGACAGACCCGGAGGCTGCCACTAGCATGACTGCTAGCCAGGCCAGATTCATTCCTGGATGATTCCATTTAAACAAATAGCCGAGATAGAGGCCCGCTAGAATGAGTTGAAGGGTCATTCGGCACACGGCCACCAGGAGATCACGTGTGAGCCCAAGACGTAGTCTCGCCGTTACTGCTAGTGGGATCAACAGCAAGAGGAAACAGCTCGCGAGTGCTAGCCAAGAAATGTCGGGCGCGCCTTTCATGAAGTCACGGGGAGGGGATAGGATCGAAAGGCCTCACATTCTTTCCAAATGGCGTCGTGTGAGACCACGAGGACAGTGGCCTGAGTTCTGGCAATGTGTGAGACCACGAGTTTTCTCAGAGACTCATTGAGTGCAGAGGTGACCTCATCGAGCAAGTAGAGCTGGGGTTCGCGAGCGAGCATCGCAACAAGCGCAAGGCGTTGGCGTTCGCCGCGGGAGAGATCTTCGAGAGATTGTTCGAGTACGGCTTTCGTTAGCTGAAAACGCGAAAGTTCAGTTTCGTGCAGTTCTCGTGTTGGGGGAAGACTTTCTTTCAGCCAGTCTCGGACACTTCCAGTGCCCAGTTGAAGTTCCTGGCTGATGTAACCCGCCTGCTGGCGCAAGTGCCAGATCGCTGGAGGCGAGATCTCCTCGTTGTCTATCTGATAACTTCCCTGGAGTTTGTTGAGAAAGCCAAGAATGCCGCGTAAGAGGCTGGTCTTGCCACACCCAGACGGCCCCTCAAGCAACAGCTTGTCGCCAGGGGAAATAGTGAGATTGACAGGACCAACGATAGGTGTGCCGAGGTGGCCGAAGACGGTGTCTTGAAGCTGAATTGTCGGGGCGGGCATGAGGTGATTACGTTTCTGCTGGTCAATCTTGGCTACCAGGCCATATCACGGCAGGGTGAAGATGCCTTATCAAACCGCACTGTTCTTAGTAATGATGGCGATGGTTTCTTTCAGTCTTGGACAGGCGGCAGAGTTGCGCTTGGGCCGAGTCTTCTGTGACCAGGCGGTGCTTCAGCGAAACACAACTGTCGTGATATGGGGCTGGGCGTCTCCAGATCAAGCCGTGAAGGTCTCCTTTGCAGGTCAAACTGTTGAGGCGATGGCTTCTGCGGATGGTTGCTGGGAGGTGCGGCTCAAGCCTATGGAAGCTAGCATGGATGGCCGCGAGCTGCTTGTCGTGGCCGGTGAGAAATCCGAGGTGGTGCGAGATGTGCTCGTGGGCGATGTGTGGCATGCTAGTGGCCAGTCGAACATGGCCATGACCATGCAGTCGGTGGCGAAGAGGTTAGAGTCAGCAGTCGAGCATATTCGGAACGCTGAACATCCTGGTCTGAGGTTCTGCCGCATTCAGGGTGGGCCTTCTAAGGTGGCGCTTCTTGAAAGTGGAAAATTGTCGTGGGCTCGTATCACGCCGAACTCGGTCGGGAAGGTCTCGGCCGTGGCCTTCTACACGGCGAGGAAGCTGCATGAGGATTTAGGCATACCCATTGGGATTCTCGATTCTTCGCGGGGCGGCACGCCGATCGAGCCCTACATTCCGGTCGGTGCTTTCGTGAATCATCCCACGTTAGTCCGTGAGCGTGAACTGGGGGAGGCCGAAGATCTTGCGGCATTGGCCAGGCTGCCTGGTGGTGTGCGTGCTCGCGACGCGCATTGGCTGCCAGGTCGACTGTTCAATAGCCGACTAGCACCGTTGCAGCGTTTCGCGGTGAAAGGAGCGCTTTGGTATCAGGGTGAGTCCAATAGTGGTGTGATGGAGGATCCACGCGATTACGAATACAAGATGCGGGCTCTTGTCACTGGATGGCGCGCCAGTCTGGGGCAAGCAGAGATGCCGTTCTACTACGTGCAATTGCCGGGCAGTGGAGCCGGTGCTGGTTGGCCCTATCTCCGTGAACAACAGCGACTCAGTCTATCGGTGCCCCATACTGGGATGGCGGTAACGATTGACTTGCTCGAAAAGGATATCCATCCAGCGAACAAAGTTGATGTCGGTAAGCGTCTCGCTCGATTGGCCCTAGCAAACACGTATGGGCGCGAGGTTGTGCCCAGTGGGCCACTTTTTCAAAGGCTGACCGTTGATGGACATCAGGCGGTGGTTCATTTTAACCATACTGACGGCGGGTTGCGTCT
>Ga0222718_10003287_pt1 | contig 13933 bp, 17 predicted proteins | sample C33_27DmetaG_FD_165045 | JGI IMG/M metagenome (GOLD analysis project Ga0222718, IMG submission 165045) | Estuarine water microbial communities from San Francisco Bay, California, United States - C33_27D | ecosystem: Environmental > Aquatic > Marine > Unclassified | place: USA: California... | reverse complement strand
GGCGGCGCCGGGGGTGGCCGCTTGGAAGCTGCGCCCCTCGACGGTGACGAGGCCGGCCTTGCGCTCGTCGATGAGGAGCGCGGGAGACAGGGCGCTGAGGATGTCGGCTTGGACGTCGGCCTCGACGTCGAGCCGAGCAGACCGAGGAGGTCGGCCTGCGCGCCAGACGCCGTCGAGCCCTCTGGTCGCGGGGATTCGCTCGGCCCAGCTCTGCGGTGTGCGCTCACGAGTCACCAGCCGTCTCCGGGCTCCCAGAACGGATTGCCGAGGCTGCCGTCAATCTCGCGGCAAGGGTGAGGGCCAGCGGACAGCCAGACGGGTCGCCGCTCGCTCGCGGCTCCACCAGCGGCGCCGGTGTTCAGCGGCCAAGCGGCCTCGACGCGGGCCGCCTCGGCCTCGTCAATCTGCCACTTCGGCCACGGTCCCGGCGTCCACTCGGGGTCCTCGTATGCTTCGATCTGCCCGCGCTCGATGCAGGCAATGATGGTCTTGCCGTAGCTGCCCACCCTGCGGGCGAGCTGGTTGGGGGTCAGTGTGTTGCGCGCCATCTTGCCACCTCCTTGCGCCATTGCTCGCGCCTGATGTCGTCGTGCCGTGCGTAGGCCCAGACGTGCGAGTAGCCGCGCGCCCTTGCCTGCCGCTGGAGCTTGCGCAAGAGGCGCCAGTCCTTCTCGCGCAAGAACTCAGGCGGCGGGCTGATGACCTCGACCCACTGGCCATCCTGCCAGACCGTCTCGCTGATGCTGCGCGGCGGGAGCCGGGGGATGTCGGCGGCGCAGTAGGGGCAGACCTCGGGGCGAGCTGGTGAGCAGGTCAGGATGGCGAGACACAACGGGCAGCGGGTGGTCGAGGGTTTGAAGCCTCGCGCCCTGCGCTTCTCGCCGAGCCGCACCTCGGGCATCGGGTCAGATGCCCAGCCCAGCCGCAGGACGTTGCCGCCGGCGTCGAGGACTAGGCAGTCGGGGTGATGGGTGCCAGGGCGCAGGCCGCGCCCGATGCGCTGACGCCAGCGGATGAGGCTGGCCGTCGCCGTGGCCATGATGACGCATGAGACGGTCGGCAGGTCGACGCCCTCGCTGGCGACGTCGTAGCAGCACAGGACGCGGGCCTCGCCTGTGCGGATGGCGTCGAATGACGCGGCGCGCTGGTCTTTGGCGGTGTTGCCGTCGACGTGCATGGCGCTGATGCCGACGGCGTTGAGCCGGTCGCAGAGGTCGGCGCTCGCCTCGACGCTCGAGGCGAAAAGCACGGCCTGCCGGTCGCCGAGGTGCTGCTGCACAGCCTGCACAATGTCGCCCCGCAGCTTGCCCGACGAGAAGGCGTCAGCGACTGAGGCGCGCGCGAAGTCGTCGCCGCTCATCCGCAGGCCGTCGAGGTGGTCCGGGTCGCCGGCGACGAGGTAGCGCTCGCGCCGCAGATAGCCCGCGTCCTGTAGCTCGCAAATCTCGGCGCCGATGACGTGAGCGTCGGCGGGCAGTCCCTGACGGTCGGTGCGTACCGGCGTCGCTGTCAGGTGCAGCTCGCGGGCGGGCTCGAGCTGCTCGACCTTGCGGCGGTAGCTCTTGGCGGCGGCTCGGTGGGCCTCGTCGATGACGAGCAGGTCGCAGCGGACGTCAGGCCAGCGCTGCTGGACGCTGCCAATGAGGACCGGCGCGTCGCTGTCGGGCGGGCCGTGCGTGACGCCCCACACCTCGCAGGCGTTGCCGAGCTGCTCGAGGAGCTCGCGCCGGTGAGCGAGGATGGCGACGCGCTCACCGCGCAGGACGGCGCGGCGCACGAGGTGCCCAGCGGTGAGCGTCTTACCGCCGCCCGTGGGGAGCTCGAGGATGACGCGCCGGGCGCCGCCCTGCCAGTTGCGCAGGATGGCCGAGATTGCCTGCTGTTGGTAGGGACGGAGCCTCATAGCAGGTCTGTTTGCTCGGCGGCCTTCACGCGCTCGCACGCGGCCCAGAGGTCCGATTGGGCGAGCTTGCGCTCGAGCCGCTCGACGGCCTTGGCGTGCGTCTCCGGGTCCATCTCCGAGCCGATGGCGCGGCGGCCTTCCTGCACGGCGGCCAGCAGCGTGGTCCCGCCTCCCGCGCATGGATCGCAGACGAGGTCGCCGGGGCGCGTGTAGTCGCGGATCAACGCGCGCATGAGGTTCGGCGGCTTCGCTCCCGCGACGATGTTTGCGCCGCGCCTTGCGTGGTGATCTCCGGTCATAATGTACGCGCCGGGTAGCGTCCCCCACCGCTGAAACGCCCGATCGCGCGGACGAGCGACGACGATCCAGCATGTCCACGATGATGGGCCGTCACCGGAAAGACGGATCCGCGAGCCCCTAGCGACCCACGGCAGCGGCGCAAAGACATACCGCCCCGCGTCACTTAGTGCGGCATCCCAAACCGGGGCGAGAACGTGATCGGTGATCGTCACGATCCATCCGCGCGTGCGTGGTGCCCACGACAAGACGAAATCGCGCACGTTGTCGGGCGTCCATCCGTCGTATTCGACAGCTCGGCGTGTGTAGGTGTGCCGGGTGCTTTCGCAAATAAACGTGCCACTGCGCTGCCCGCCCACGGTCGGCCCCGAGTCGTGCTCCCCATGCGTCCGCGCGGAGTACGGCGCGTCAACGATCAGCGCGTCGCATTCGACGCCCGCTAGCGTGTCCTGCCACCTTCCGCAGCGTAGATCCCACGTCATGGCCGCAACCGTGCAGCAAGACCCCGGTCGATCTTCTCGATCTTCGCGAGCTGCTCGGCGGTGGGTGAGCGGTGCCCCCGCAGCCAGCGGCTGACGAGCGATTCAGAGACGCCCAGCAGGGCGGCGAGCTGGCGCTGCGTCCAGCCGCGCTGCGTCAGCCACTGGCGCAGGGGGTGCGTGGTCATCGACGCGCCCTCACGTTGCGGGCGACGACCTCGTCGACCTGGATGCCGGGGAGCTCGGCGCGCAGGGCCTCGAGCTGCTGGGGTGAGAGCTCGCCGTCGTGCTGCACGACGAAGGCGTCGACGTAGGCCTGCACGACCCGGAGGTCGGGCTTGAGGAACTGCGGCGGCACCTTGGCCGCATCGGTGACAGCGGCGGCGCTGTAGGTGACCTTAACGCGCGAGGTCGCGCCCTCAGTCTTGACGTCCTTGGTGACCGGCGCCTCGGCCTTGTCGAGCTCGGCCTCGGCCTTGTCGGCGTCGCCGGCCTTGGCGGCCTCGAGCGCGGCGGCCTTGGCGGCCTCCTGCTCGGCGAGCCGTCGCTTGCGCACCTCGGCGGCGAGCTCGTCGAGCTTGGCGCCTGCGACCTGGGCGGCCTCGTCGAGCGGGCGGGCGACGCCCTCGCGGAACAACCTGTCGATCTCGCGCTTGGGCGGGCCGAGCGCATCGGTGAGCCGCTTCTTGTGCTTGTCGGCGGCGCGTTGCGCTTTGCGCAGGCGGGCGACGGCTTCGACGACGTCGGCCTCGTTGTCCTCGTCGACCTCGAGCTCTGCCGCCCAGCGCTGCGCGTCGGCGACGTAGCCGGCGAGCTGCTCGACGACCTGCTCGGCAGCGGTGACCAGCGGCGCAGCGTCGAGCGTGACGGTGGGCGGCTTGATCTGGCTCGGCTTGATGATGTCGCCGACGACCTCGGCCTTGATCGGCTCGGCCTGCTTGTGCTTGCCGGCGAGGATCGCCTCGTAGACCTCGAGCGCCTTGCGCGCGTCGTAGTCGGCGGCGTGGGCCTCGGCCTCGTCGAACGTGATGCCCAGCCGCTCGCAGACGTCGACGAGCTTGTTGGGCTTGCCGCGCCAGATCTTGCGCGCGGCCTTGAGGGTGCACTTCCAGTCCAGCCCCTTGACGAGCTGCGCAGCTTCAAAGCCGACATGCTCGGCCATGTTCTCGGCGAGCACTTGTCGGTCAAAGTCTGCGTTGTGCGCGATGACCTCGGCGCCGCGCCACTTGGTGGCGAAGGCTTTGGCGAGCGCGCCGAGCACCTTGGCCGGGTCGAGCCCCTCAGCCTCGAGGCGGTCGCGGGTCAAGCCGGTGATGAGCTCGGCCTCCTGGCTGTAGTGCGCGTCCTCGGGGATGCGCAGCAGGTAAGTCTTGGGCTTGCCGTCGACGACGACGGCGAGCTGGGTGATGTAGACGGGGTGGCCCTTGCCGGGTAGGCCCGTGGTCTCGGTGTCGATCCCGATGCGCATCTGCTCTGCTCCTGTGTAGGTGGTCGGGGTAGCCCCTGCCTACGCCCCCCGTCCCGACCGCGCTTGTGTGCATCCGCGAGCAGGAGCCCGCTGCGGCCTAGCCGTTGCGCTGCCCGACACCGCGCCGGGCAGTCGTCCTAGAACAGGTCGTCGTCGCTGGCGGGCTCGTCGTTGAGACCGTAGTCAGCGAGGCGCTGCGTGATGCGGCGGGCGACGCTCCCGAAGCCGTCGGCCTTGCACTCGTCGGCGCTCGCGCCCGCCTTGGCGACGAGCGAGTCGAGCAGGCCCGCGCCCTCCTCGAGGACGGCCTCGCGGTCGTCGAACGCCTCGCCCACCTCGAAGGTGTAGGTCGTCGTCGGGCCGCTGCCCTGGCGGGTGACCTCGAGCCAGTGCCCGTAGACGGTGCGCTCGGCCTCCGCGTAGTGCTCGTCGGTCGGCTCGCCGGGCTTCGCGGCCCGCTTGGCCAGCGCCTTGATCTTGCCGGCGAGGGCCTTCTCGCCGGCGCGTCCGGAACCCCAGAAAGCGAGGGTCGAGCCGTCGAGGGTGCAGGGGTAGTTGACGACGGTCGAGGGCTTGTCGTTGCCGTCCTTGTCCTTGTAGCTGCTGACGCCGAAGTAGGTCTCAAACGGGGGCATCAGCAGCGCCATGCGCTCGCTGTCGCCCTCGTCCTTGATGCGGACGAAGGTCTCGCCGCTGCCGTTGCTCTCGGGGGTGCTGTAGCGGCTGCTGCCGCCGCTGCCGGGTGTCCATGCCATCGCTGGCCTCCTTGTGTGCCGGCGTGATTGCCGGTGACGCGGAGGCTAGGTTGACCCGTTATGTGGTGTCAAGTCGCTATCGGGCGAGCAGTAAGCCGCCGGCGGCAGCGGCGCCGATGAGCATCCCGATCCCGATGTAGCCGAGCACCTCGAGCGCGCTGGTCTGCTCGGGTGTGGCGCGAAGCTCGGCGGCCTCGACGTCGGCCTTGGCGATGGCGCGGACGCGGGCGAGCTCGGCGGCGTGGCGCTCGCGCTCGGCGAGCATCTCGACCCGGACGGCAGGGAGCTCGACGCGCTCGAGGGTGAGCAGCTCGCGGACGCGCTCGCTCGGCGCGAGGATGCCCGCGCAGGTCGCGTCGGTGGGCTGGCGAATGACGACCGATGAGCGGCAGGGCTCGAGGGCCCGCGCTGGCATGGCCAGCAGCAGGATGAGCAGGGCGATCGCTCTCACTGGTCGAGCATCCTGGCGAGCTCCTCGTCGCTCGCTCGGGCGATGCGGCGGCGTTCTTCCTCGAGCTCGGCAAGACGCGCGCGGCGCTTGTTCTCGGCGGCTGCTCGCGCGGTGCGCTCAGCGGCGCGGGCCTTGTCGCGGGCCTCGCGCGCCTCGCGGTCGATGACGCGGTCTCGCTCGACCTGCTCGCGGCGCCGGGGCTTGAGCAGGGCGCCGAAGATGGCGGCGAGGATGACGCCGACGACGGCGATGAGCTCATTGCTCACGGCGGGCCTCAATCTCACGACGCAGGCGCGCGGTGATGACGGGGCCGAGGCCGAGGGCGACGCCAGCAGCGCCGCCGAGACCCCAGAGCGCGCCGATGACCGCGTCGTGGCCCATGACCTCGGAGCGGCTCGCGTAGACAGCGCCCCATGCCGCGCAGAGCAGGGCCGTCGCGGCGCCGATGGCGATGCGCGCCCATGCGTCATGCGCGGCGGTGTAGTTGCGGACGCGGTCGAGGAGCCGGTAGGCCTCGCCGCCCGCCGCCATGCAGCCCGCGCCGATGAGCAGGGCGCCCGCGCAGCAGCCGGCGTAGATCATCCAGTCAGGCATTGGGCAGGTCCTCGAGGGTGATGGGGCCGAGCACCTTGGCGCGGCGCAGGACGCGGGCGGTCTTGCTGGTGGGGTTCCACCGGCCGGGCCATGCGCGCTTGCCGGCGCTGCCGAGGTGGTCGACGTCAATATGCACGCGGCCGGCGTAGACGCCGAGACCGTGGAGCCAAGGCGTGCCCAGCCAGGCGCGAGCGCAGAGGACCGCGAACTCGTCGGCGCGCTCGGTCGGGTCGAGGTCCATCGCGGCGGCGCGGATGTGCGCGCTGTTGCGCGCACCGCCGACTGCTTTGTTGTAGTCGAGGGGGCGGTAGCCGTTGCCGCAGATTACCGGGGCGCCGTGCATGGCGCGGAGCTGGTCGGCGGCATGGGCGACGCGGAGCAGCGCCGGCAGGTAGGCGTCGGGCAGCTCGGCGTGTACGCCCCAGCGACGCAGGCGCAGCAGCTCGCGCGCTGAGAAGTAGCGGACCCGGACCCCGTCGAGTGCGACCTGCACGTCAGCGAGGATCTTCATGCGGGCATCCCCAGCCGGGCCTCGGCGATGTCGTGGCGCTTCTCGCAGGCCGAGATGGCGTGCTCATTGCGGCCGATGCGAGCCCCCTGTCGCGCTCGGCTGGCCTCGGCTTCGCTGAGCTTCTCGTCGACGCGAGCAAAGCGGTCATCGACCCGCTCGGCGCGGTGATTGATCGCATCGTTCAGGCGCGCGAACTCGGCCTTGATCTCGGCGAGCTGCGCGTCTTGGCGCTGCTGCTGCCGCAAGTGTGAGCCGATGACGGACAGGGCGAGGCCAGCGAACGCGGCGATCTCTCCGAGGCCAATGGCGTCCATCTACAGGGTCTCCAAGTCGACCGTCCGGCCAGAGACGAACGCGCTGTGGCCAGCGGTCGCGCTGATACTGTAGCGCACGACCTGCGGGCGTAGCAACGCAGAGGCGGGGACCTGCCGGTCGGTCGTGGCGGCGGGGGTGTCGTCGATTTTCCCGCCTGTGCGCTGGTGTTTGAGCAGCGCGACGGGGTTGGCGGTGCCTGTCATGTCCATGTAGACGTAAGCGCCAGCCGTCTGCGCTGGGCTCGTGATGACCTCGGCTGCGGCGACGGGGAGCGTGCCCGCCTCGAGCTCCGTCGCGGCCTGCACCGCCCCGGCGGCGCCGTACTCTGCGCAGCGGACAAACGCGGCGCGCCAATGCGTGACGCCGAGCGGCAGAACAACGGCATGGTAGCGGTCCTCCTCGAGGCTGTCATACATGTGCCCGCAGCCCGCGTAGGGGCTCGTCGCGACGTCATGGACGATCGCCTCGGCCTGCGCGAGGTAGGAGATCGACGCGGGAGGCGCGGCGATCTCGCCTATGATGGCGCTCGTCGCGTCGAGGTCAGACCAGTCGCGGGTGCTCGGCTTGCGCATCTCAGTCTCCCGGGCGCCAGTAGGCGACGAGGGCGTAGAGGTAGGCGTCGCGGTCGGTCGGCCTCTGCATGTAGGCGTCGAAGCGAACGAAGCCGTCAGCGTCGGGGGTGACCTCGAGCGAGCCGCTCTGGACCGTGCCGTCGAGGTCGAGGTCGACGCTGTTGCCGGCGACCTGCACGAGGCGCACCTTCGTCGCAGCGCCGCTGCTGACGTCGCCGTAGGCGTAGACGGTCAGCTCGCATGGCCCGCCCGGTAGCCATGCCTCGGCGCTGCCGATGCGCATGTAGGCAGCGCCGCCGCCGCCCTGGTCGCTCGAGTCGTACTGCGGCGTCCCTGTGTCCTGCACAAGCGAGCAGACCATCTGCCGGCGGTCGCGCAGGACCGCAACGGCGCTCTGGCGGCAGCGGTCGACGTGCTCGGTCGTCACGGGGTTGTTGGTCGTGCCGAGGATGCCGTCGTCGTAGGCCACGAACCCGCTGGGCTGCGTGCCTGTCGGGACGCTGGCCGGGTCGGGGTAGACGAGCAGCCCCTGCGGCTGGATGTCGTCGCCAGCGCTCGCGTAGGTGATGCGCAGCTCGGTCGCCGTGTCGCTGATGGTGTCCGTGTGCGAGTAGTCCAGCGTGGCAGTCGTCGCGATGGCCTGCCCTGCGCTGGTGTGGATCGTGTTCCAGCCGCCGTCGTACTCCTCGACGGTAATCGTGACGGTCGAGCCGCCGCCGCTGTCGGTGACCTGATGGCGAAAGGTGTAGTCGAGGCCATCAGCGCTCGGGACGATGGGGGTGCGGTAGACCGGGTCGCTCGTGTCGGCGAGCGCGGTCATGTAGCAGACCGACACCAGCGGCGGCTGGTGCTTGAGGTAGAGGTAGTTGACGTTGCCGAGGATGCGCGGCAGGACCTCGCCAATCTTGACGAAGCCGAGCTCGTTGGCGCTGATGACGTCGTAGCCTGTCGGCGAGCTGATGGTCATGACCAATAGCCTCCGTCGAGGACGTGCGCGTGATCGTCCTGCTCGTCGGTGCCGCTGCCCTCGGCGGGGTGCGTGAGCCGGGTCTGGTTGGCCGTCAGGGTCGGCGAGCCGTTGACCGCGTCGATGGTCAGGCGGCAGACGCTGCCCGTGTCGGTGACCGCGTCGATCGTGTAGCCGTCGGCCACACCCTCGTTGTCGCCCGGGTCGTAGGCGATGACGTCGAAGCTGCCGGCGCTCGCTGCGAGGATGGCGTTGAAGTGCTCATAGAAGTAGCGGGGAACGTCGATCGTGTCGTTGGCGCCGGGCTGGATCGGGTCGGTCGACCAGGTCGAGACCTCGGCGCTCGGGCAGAGGGCGGGCTGCGTGATGCTCGCGTCGGCGATGAGGGTGAGCTCGACGACGTGGTCCTCGAGGTCCATGACGCGGCCGATGCAGCGCGCAACGCCGGCGAGGCCCGGCGAGCTCGTCGCCCAGCTCCAAACATCGGCGCTGCTGATGTCGAGCCTGACGAGGTCGCCCGGGTAGACCTCGAGCCACGGGGCGACGCGCACGCGCACGATCTGGAGGACCTGCGAGGCTGCGAAGCGAGCGGCGACGAGCGGGGTCGCGAAGCTCGCGAGCTGCTCGCGGTTGGCGAGCGGGACGGTGAGCTCGAGCTCGGTCGTGCCGCGCGCGATGCCTGCTGCCTGGTCGGTGTAGACGATCTTGAAGTCTGGCGACCCATCGGGGCCTTGGTGGCTGACGACGATGCGGGTCGGCGTCTTGGCCGGCGAGAGGCTGACAATCGGCGAGCCCTTGCGGCTCATGAGCGCTTCGTTGTCGATGGTCGCTACCGGCAGGCTGCCCGCCGGGCTGGTCGAGATGAGCCGCAGCTCGCCACGGTCGGCGACCGCTGCGCGCTGTAGCAGGGACAGCAGGCCGCCGAAGATTTTAGACCATTCGCCCTCGCTCTCGAGCGAGAGCGTCGGCAGGGCGATCTCGAGGAAGCCGTCCTCGTCCATCAGGTCGCTGGGGATGCCGAGCCCTTGCCCGCCGGCGAGGGTGTCGTAGGTGCCGCGCAGACCGAACGTGCCGCTGCTCTGGAGCGCGCGGAGCATGGCCTCGCCCGGCTTGCCCTCGTCCTCGAGGACAATCTGCGCCTCGAGGCCGGGGACCTGGTCGGGGTAGAGCGCAGGGCCGGCGACGAGAGAGAGCCCCGTAAGGACCGCGCGGCCGGCGACGGTGCCGACGTAGAGGAACTCATAGCGCGAGCCGTCGATGCGGACTACGCCGGGCGCTGTGATGTCGCTCGCGTCGCCCTCGTCGATCTCGACGGTAATGCTCGTGATGTCCTGCCCGCCGTAGCCGACGCCGTACTGCCTGACGTCGGGGGATAGGAGCTGGCCGGGCAGGAGGGGGACAAGCTGGTCAGAGCTACCGCCGTAGGTGGGGGCAAAATACAAGACAGGCTCAGCCGCGCCCCAATCTGTGTAGGTGCCGATCGTCAGGACGGCCGAGTCGTAGCCAATCGGCACGGTCAGAGTCCAGCCAGTGAGGTCTGAGCCCTGCCAGACGAGAGACCCCAGCTCAGAGCCGGCCGACTGGTCGGAGACCTCCGCGTCCCATGCGTCGCTGATGGCCTGCCGGATCTGGTCGCTGCTGTAGAGCGTGCCAGATGCGACGTCGGCGAATGGGATGAGGTTCAGGGCGTAATCCCACTTGCTGTTGCCCGACGACTGCAACCCTTGGAGGTGGACCGTCGCTGTCCAGCCGGGGTCGATGGCGAAGTGCGGCGCGCTGCTGTAGACCGTGCCCGCGATCTCGAGGATCGTCGGTCGGGCGAGGAGCCGGTCGATGCTCAGGGCCGACCACTCGAACGCGCTCTCGACGCGGCGCGGGCCGTCGTCGATTTGGCCGACCCAGATGAGCTCGGCGTTGTCGGCGAGCGCAGAGCCGGGCATGTAGCCAGTCGGGTCGATGGGGCTTGCGTAGAGCCAGACCGTGCGGCCGCGCCAATAGCGGGGCTCGTCGGTGGCGAGCTCGCCGATGCTGTGAGGGTAGACGACGGCGCTGTTGCGCAGGACGGTCAGGGTGTTGCTCGCGATGCCGGTGATGCGCATCCGCTCGGGGCCGACGTGCAGGTCGTCGCCGACGCTCAGGCCGCTAGCGTCGACGACGTCTACCGACGTCTCCGATGGCGTCAGGTTCTCATCGAGCCGGGTGACAACGCTCGGAGTCGCGACGTAGCTGCGGGCCGCTGCGCTGTCGCGCAGGCGCCAGGACAGGCGCAGCGCCTTGCCGACGCTCTCGCCGTACTCGACCTCCGAGCCGATCGGGGCCGTGACGTCGACGACGAGGCTGGCGTCCTGCCCGTCGTCGGCCCACGTCGGCAGGGTCAGGGACGTCGAGCGCTCGATCCAGACGGTCGGGATGCCCTCGACGCGGAGCCAGTAGACGACGTCCCAGCCGTACTGGAGCGGGGTGTAGACGGTCGTCATGGTACCCCCACGATCATCGAGACGCGGCAGAGCTGGTCGCTCTCGCCGAGCGATTCGACGGCGGTGATGCCGACGACGTAGCCGTCGAGGTAGCCGCCGACGTTGCTCGCGCTGTAGGCGCTCTCGGTGCTCGGTGTCTCGGTCTGGTAGATGCGGACGCGGCCGCGCGAGCAGGGGCCCCCGAGCAGCAGCTCGGCGTTGGCCTGTGTCAGCAGCAGCGTGACGCGGTGGGTCGTGTGGTTGCCCCACCAGAGCGCATCGCTGCGCTCGTGGCGCCAGACGCGCAGGTCGACACGCTCGCCAGGCTCGGCGATCTCGACGTCGACCGAGACGGTCGGGACGATGGCGCGCGGTGTGCCGCCCGTGTAGGTGATCGCGCCGGTGTCGCTGTCGAGGCCGAGGTAGTCGTCGATGCTGCCGGGCATGGTCAAGTCAAAGATGCTTGTCGACCTCAGCGTCATCGAGCTGTAGTCGATCGCCCAGCCTCCTATGTAGGGCTGGGTTGCGGCCGCGGTCAGCAGGGTCGCGAAGGTCGCCGGGGCGGTCAGGGCGAGCTCAGGGCTGGTGAGCTCGGCGTAGATCGTGCCGGCGCCCTCGTCGACGCCGATGCGGTTGTGGGCGTCGTAGGTGTGGTGCAGGTAGGCGCTGACGTAGGGCATCACGACCTCCCGACGAGCTCGAGCTCGTAGCGGTAGAGGATGCCCTCGCGCGAGCGGTTGACGGTGCCGAGGTTGAAGGGCAGCCAGGTGCTGGCGTTGGCGCTGTAGACCATGACCGGACGATCGTGGCTGACGTTGGCGAGCAGGTAGCCCGTCAGCTCGGCGGCCTGCGCTGCTGTGGCGATGGCCTCGGCGACGGGGCGCAGGATGCGCTTGGGGGTGTAGGCCGCAGCCGGTCCCATGTCGCCCTCGTCGGTCGAGAAAGACGCGAAGTCTCGGCGGGTGCCGCCGAGGCTCGGGACCCATGCGCCGCTGACGTCGGCGTCGCTGCTCAGGCCCGCCGCCGCGAAGCCGCTGCTGCTAGATAGACCGAGGGCGACGTGGTCGCTCGTGGACCAAGAGAAGGGCGGGCTGGCGTTCATCGTCCAGGATGAGCCGCCGGTCGACCAGACCACACTCCATGTTCCACCGTGCGCGGCCTCGGCCTGCTCGGCGATGTCCTCGAGGATCTCATAGGCTGTCAGAGCCGTAGAGGTGCAGACCTCGGGAAGGCCGCCGACCGTGATGGTCATGCTCGCGCCGTTGATGGTGGGGAGGTGGATCATGTGCCGTAACCCGTGCCGGCAAGCGGTGCGGTCAGGCTCTTGAGCTGCTTGGCGACGTCGGCCTCGCGGCCCACGACGAAGCCGGGGAAGTTGACGTTGATCGTCGTCTCGCCGCCGCCCTCTCGGCCGCCGCCCTCTGCGGTCAGGGCGCGAGAGCCGCCCCCTGCGCCGCCGCCGCCGCCGCCGCCGCCGCCTCGCCCGCCGAGGACTGCCTTGCCGCCGTAGATGCCCGCAGCGATGGCGGCCTGCCCGGCAGCGGCGAAAAGCTGGATCTTGCGCTGAGGGAGCCGCGCGGCGAATGCCTGCGCGGTGTAGTAGGCAGCGTCGCCGGCGGCGCTCACGGCGAGGGCGGCGTTGCGGATGCGCTCGCTCTTCGCGGTCGACGCTGCGGTCTGTAGCAGCCCTTGGGCGGCTCCGTAGTAGGCGTCCTTGACGGCCTCGGCTTGGCGAATCTGGCCCTCGTCGAGACGCTTGGCCTCCTCTAAGAGGCGTTTGCGGTTATGGCGCTCGGCGCGATCAAGCTGGAACTTGGCCTCCATCAGCTCGAGGGTGGCCTCGGTTTCCTTGCGCTTTTGCTCGGCCAACTCGGCGCGGGCGCGGGCCTCCTTATCGAGCAGGTCGCGCTGTGTGCGGTTACGGTCGGCGGCGTCGTCACCGCGCTCGACGGCGGCAACGGGAGCGGCGCGGGGTACGCGGCGGCGACGCGGCCGCGATGCCTCGCGTTCCAGCCGCGCAAACTCTGCCGCGCGGTCGGCAATGATCTGGCGCTCCTCTTCCGCTGCGAGCTTGACGACGCGGCGGCGGCGCTTCTCGGCGTTCTCGCGCTTGGCCTCCAACTCAGTGACCTTGGCGAGCAGCTCGGCCTCACGATCCCGGAGGTCGGCGCGCTGCCCCAGGTTGATGCCCTGCTCGATCAGGTCGGCGCGGAACTTCTTGACTCCCCGCGCGCGTCTTTGATCCCCTGCTCGTAAGCCTCAATATTCTCGATCGCTTTGCGCTGGAACTCCATCGCCCCGGTTGGGTCGCCGAAACCGAACGCCTGGATCCTCGGGTCGTTTGCAGACGCCTGCGCCTGTGTCAGATCAGCAAGCCGCTTCCGCAGTATCTGCGCTCGCTTGTCTGCTTTTTTCAAGCTGTCCGCAAACTTAGCCACGTCGTCGCTTGCGTCGCGCCCAACCCGCTCGGCCTGCTCCACAATCCTCGTGATTTGAAACGTCAGTTGATCGGCGGGCTCGTCTGAGTCGCGGAACGCTTGCGCCAGTGCTGCCGCTCCCTTGGCGTTCAGGTCCAGCGAATCGGCTAGTTCTTTGATGCGCTCGACCATCCCCTCGGGGGCGACCTCCGCAATGGCGGCGCGGGTCCGCTGGCTCTCGAGCTGATTGAGCACAAGAACGGCCGCAAGCCCCGTGAGGGCGCCGGCCGCGATGCCGATGGGGCCGGGTAGGACGGTCATGACGTCGTCGAGCAGGCCGGCGGCCTCGCTCGCGCGGCGCATGTCGCCCTCCATGCTCCCGGCGAAGTCGCCAAGGCTGCTCAGGGCGGTCGAGAGCTTGCCGCTCGTGTCGGCGGTGCGGTCGCCCGCCTTGCCGAACTGGTCGAGGGCCTCGCGAGCTCGGTGGGTCGTGTCACCGTTGGCGGCGGCCTGCTTGTTCAGGCTGCGCAGCTCGTTGCGGACGCCCTTGATCTTGCTGGATGCGTTGTCGCTGGCGCTCAGGTCGAGCTGGGTGAATACACGCGCGCTGGCTGTCATCGTCTCGCCCTCCGCTCGGCCTCGCGCTGGATCGCGAGCTTGCGCTCAGCGCGCAGCGTGAGGATAGCACTAGACGCGCCTGCGCTGTAGGCCTCGGGCCAGCCTGTGAGGGGCTGGGCCTCCTGCGCGG
>Ga0222718_10003286_pt1 | contig 13935 bp, 10 predicted proteins | sample C33_27DmetaG_FD_165045 | JGI IMG/M metagenome (GOLD analysis project Ga0222718, IMG submission 165045) | Estuarine water microbial communities from San Francisco Bay, California, United States - C33_27D | ecosystem: Environmental > Aquatic > Marine > Unclassified | place: USA: California... | reverse complement strand
CAATTTTGAAAACGAACTAAAATCTTTTTGGTTATAAGCACATAAACTATTCTTACAGCAGCATTTGTATAAAAAATCATCATACCCATAGCTGCCGCAGGAGCTATATCGCCAGCATCATCCATATTTAGAACTGCCACAGAAGCTAGATTTGTTTTTGAGCTGTATAGGAAAACTACTGCCGATACAGTAGTCATAGCATTAACAAAGAAGTAAATTCCAATTTCAAAAATGGCAGGAAGACTTATTGGGACAGTGACACGTAAAAAAGTTTTGTAAAAAGGTTGTTTTAAAGAAGAGGAAACATGTTCAAACTCATTATCAATTTGTTTTAAGGATGTTAGAGCTGTTAAGTGGGAGACCGTATAAAAGTGAGTAATAGTACAAATAACCAGTATGGCCATTGTTCCATATAAAAAATTTAAAGGGTTATCTGGATGGTTAAAAAAGAAAATATAGGCTAAGCCTAAAACCAATCCTGGTATTGCCATGGGCATCATGGATAGTAAATGAAGTGCGGTGCGTCCACTTTTGAGACCTCTTGCTTTTTCAACGAAGTAAGCACCAGCAAAAACAACCATTGTCCCAAAAAAAGCAGTGTATGAAGCCATTCGCACAGAATTATAATATGAGTCCCAACCTCCCCCATCCATGAGATCGAATTGATAGTTTTTAAAGGAAAGCGCTAGATTATATGGCCAAAAAGTAACTAAACTGGCATATAGTGCCATTCCTAAAATAGTCAAAATAAATATAGAAACTACTGAACAATAACCAAACATAATCCGATCAAAAATTTTATCTTTACTTGGCTCATGAACAACAGATCGAGAGGTTAAAATAGCCACCTGTTTTCGCTGAACAATTCGATCTACGACAAAAGCTAAAAGAGCAGGGAAAACAAGCACCATACTCACTACTGCCCCCATTTCAAAATTCTGTTGACCAATTACTTGCTTATAAACGTCCACTGCAAGAACGTTGTAATTACCTCCAATGACCTTCGGAATACCAAAATCTGTAATCACTAATGTGAAGACAACAAACGCGGCGCTTATAACACCATATTTTGCAGATGGGAGCGTGACTGTAAAAAAGGTTCTAATAGATTTTGCGCGCAATACTTTTGCTGCTTCATATAATCTTGCATCACCTATTGATAGTGCGGTCATAATGATAAGTAGCGCATGAGGAAAGGTATAAAAAACTTCAGCTATGATAATTCCGATGGGACCATAAATTTCATAGCCCATTAATAACTCTCTAAAAATTCCCTGTTTACCAAATAGATAGATGAGTGAAATCCCTGATAATAATGATGGGACTAAAATAGGTATCATTGCTATTGATCGAAATACTCCCTTACCTGTCATACGACTTTTGGTGAGGGCATAAGCAAAAACAAATGCGAGAGAAATGGTAATAACCATTGTCACAATTGAAACAAATAAACTGTTATAAATGGAATAAACTAGTGAACTATTTTCAAAATAACTTTGATAGTTCTCTAGACCGATAAATGCACCATCTTTATTTTCAAAACTCTTTGATAAAATTGCATACATCGGAAAGGCCAACGATATCAAAATATAAATTCCGATCAGGGATATAAAAAATAAAGTTAAATAATCGTCTCTACTTTTTTTCATAATGAAATTTACTCTTTAACAATTTTAATTGCTTGTGATTGAAGAGAAACATTAATTGATGAGTTTGTTTTAATATTATTTTTATAAACATAATCAGAGGCAAAATTACAAATAACAATAGATTTGGCCGAATTAAAATTCACCTCGATATGCCCTCTAATATTAGAACCTAGAAATTCAAGTTCTTTAATTGTCCCCTGAAAAGTATTTTTATTTTCTCCACCTTCGGAAATTTTAATATCTTCTGGTCTGATTATTACCGTAGAAACATCGTCTTTAATATCGTCACTACATTCTAAGACCGAACCATGAATTTCTATGGAATTTGAGGAGATTTTCTTTGCCCTAAATAAATTTGTGGTTCCTATAAAATTTGCAGAAAAGGCAGTTGTGGGCTTTGAATAAATATCTTGAGGAGAGCCTTCTTGTTCAATAACGCCATTATTCATCAGAATAATTCGATCCGCCATGGTGAGTGCCTCTTCTTGATCGTGTGTCACCATGATAGTGGTAACCCCAAGTTGCTTTTGAAGATATTTTATTTCTAAACGCAGATGTTGTCTTACTTTTGCGTCAAGAGCAGAAAGAGGTTCGTCTAATAACAATAATCCTGGAGAAGGGGCTAAAGCTCTTGCTAATGCAACACGTTGTTGTTCACCCCCAGATAATTGTGCAGAGTACTTATTGATATGATCAGATAACCCAACTAACTTTAATAATTCATCAACTCTTCTATTGATTTCATTTCTATTTTGTTTTCTTGTTTTTAAACCGAAAGATATATTGTCTTTTACAGTTAAATTTGGGAATAAAGCGTATGACTGAAAGACAATTCCAAAATCTCTTTGATCTGGTGGCAATAATGAAATTTCTTTATTGTTTTGATGAATAACCCCCTCAGATTGAGTCTCAAGTCCAGCTATTACTCTAAGAAGTGTTGTTTTCCCGCAGCCAGAGGGTCCAAGAATACAAACAAATTCGCCTTCATCAACATCGAAATTGATGTTATTGAGAGCTTGAAATTTACCGAAGTATTTAATTACATTTTTAACTGATAAATATTGATCCATGATTTTTAAAAGAATAAAAAGCTTACAAAATTAATTGTAAGCTTTTTATATAAGATATTTATTTAGCTTTTAGGCTCAGACTTAGAATCATATCTTCTTTGCCATTCGGCAAGGATATCTTTTCTATTTTTAGCAGCATATTCAAAGTCGTTTTTGATCATTGCTTCTAATAAACCTTCTGGAAAATGCTTTACTGGTTTTGCAACACCAGGCATACCCACAACAGCGTATGCATCGTTGTACATTTCCATAGCTTTTCTTGAAATAGACCAATCAGCTAAAGTTTTGGCAGCTTCTAAATTAGAAGTGCCTTTAATGATAGCTGTTGCTTCCATCTCCCATCCAACACCCTCTGCTGGAACTATAATTTCAATTGGTGCGCCTGCTTCTTTAGATCTTGCGCCTCTAAATGCAAACGATACTCCAATTGGAACCTCTCCTGAAGCTGCTTGCTTACAAGGTTTAGATCCTGAGTGTGTGTAATAAGATATATTTTTGTGAAGTCTATCCATATAGTCCCAGCCACCATCTTCGCCAAAGATTTGTAACCAGCTAGATACATCTAAGAATCCTGTTCCAGAAGAATTTGGATTTGGCATTGCTATATGACCTTCGTAAACAGAGTTAGTCAAGTCTTCCCAAGAACCAGGCATTGGCAAGCCATACTTTTCTGCTTCAATGGTGTTAACACAAACTGCTGCAACCCATGCGTCCATTCCTGTCCATGAAGGCGGATTAGCTGAGTCACGAAATTTAGGATCAAGTTGGTCTAAACCCTTAGGCGCATAAGGCTCGAACATGCCTTCAGACTTCATAAGCATTGCACTTGTTCCAGCTAAGCCCCAAATTATATCAGCTTGAGGGTTGTTTTTTTCAGCCAAAAGTTTTGCAGTAATGATACCTGTTGAGTCTCTAACCCAGTTAATTTCAATATCTGGATGATCCTCATTAAATGTTGCCGCATACTTTTTTAAATCTTCTGCTTCGACAGCTGTGTAAACAGTTAGCTGTGTTTTGGCCATCACTGATGCTGAACCAAATAAGAAGACAGTTAAGATTAAAAAGAGACTTTTAATTTTTGCCATTACATTTCCTCCGTAATTTTCTTTAAGCAAAAATTGTACAATTTAACTTAAGTATGTTAAAGGTTAAATGCCGTTGGATTGTTCATAACTTTTCAAAAAGATTAAATATTGTTAATTAAATATTGTTAAATGACTAAAAAAATTAAGGGAATTTTATTTGATTTTGATGGGGTAATAGCCGAGTCCGAACAAATTTGGTTTGGCGCTGCATTACTGACTCTCAAAAAAATGGGAATAAAATTTGATAAAAGTATCAAGCAAAAATCAACCATTGGGATCATTTCAGAACATTTATTCCAAAAGCTAATTCTCGAGGAAGATTACAACATAACTCAAATCATGAAGAACTATAAAATAGAATTAAAAAGAGCATTTGATACGCAAAGTCCAAGAATTTATCCTCATCTCAAAAAATTCATTCGTTCAACAAATTTAAAAATAGGAATAGTTTCTAATGCACATAAACATCACATATTGAAGATCTTAAAAAAAAATAATCTTTATCAATTTTTTAAAGGAAATATTACATCTTGTACTGGTGACATACCTTACAAGCCTTTTAAAGATGGCTATGTAATCGGTTCTAAAAAACTAGGCCTTAAAACAAAAGAAGTTTTAGTTATCGAGGATTCTGATGTTGGCATTGAAGCGGCATTAAAGGCTAAAGTACAGAAAGTTTTACGTCATACTAATCATGACAAAAATTTGCCAAAAAAAATTAAACACCGTGTTCCAAAACTAATGGGATATAAAGATTTTGGAAAATTATTTTAGATTAACCTGCTGCTATTCTTATTGTTATACAACCAACTACAACTAGACCGGCAGAAATTACTTTTACTAATCCAAATTTTTCTTTTAAAAAATAAACACCGTATATTGAAGTAAATAAAATACTGATCTCTCTAAGCGCCGCAACCGATGGAACATTTACTTTTGTAAATGCATAAAGAATTGGAAGATAAGCAAAAGTAACTAAAAGACTGGCGAGTAATATTTTATATTTTTCTTTAAAAAAAAATTGCATCGGAATTTTTTTATCTTTAAAGAAAAGAATATAGGCGACATTAAAAATGATACCCTCCATAGCAAACATATAAATACCATATGAAATTGCGCTTTCGGAGAGTCTGGCTCCTTTGGCATCAACAAGAGTATAAACCACAATTGTACTTGCAACCATGAGTGATAATCCAAGACCTTTAAAATTAATTTTTTTATAATTTCCCTCAGAAAAAATGAGGAAAAAAATTCCGCAAATTAAAATTAAAGCACCGACATTATTGAGATAGCTAATTTGATCTCCTAATAACAAAGGGGATATTACAAGTAAGATAAGCGTTGGGCTTCCACGCGCTATTGGATAAGAGAATGAAATTTCAGAATGGTTATACATTTTAATAAGAAAAATATTGTAGAAAATATGGATAAACAAAGAGGCAGCCAAAAATTTGTAAGAACTAGGGTCGGGGGGGCTGATAAAAAAAAGGATGGGTATAAAGACTAAACTTGCCGTTAAAAGAAAACTTCTTAAAAATAAAACTTTATTTTCTGATGTTTTGAGGAGCACATTCCATGTTGTATGGGCAACTGCTGTTAGCAAAATTAGAATGAATAGATTTAATGACAAAGAGTATCTCGAGTAAAATAGATGATAATACTAATAAAGCTTGTTTATCACATCCTCTGCAAACGCAAAACCGGTAGACATTCCTATACCAGTAGTAACATTTGCAATGCATATATTTTTATCAAGCCAATGATCTAAATAATCGTTTTTACCAGATGGGTATTCTCCAACCCAACGCTCCATTACATTGTACTTGCCGATGGGTAGGATTTGATCAAATTTATTTAAAATTAAGTTGTCAATCTTTTCATTTTCAAAAGGATAGTGAGTATCATGGGTATAATGATGCGAGTCGCCAATCGTTAAAGACCCATCTTTACCTTGGACAACAATCACATGGATACCATTATCTAGCTCTGCTCGACAAGTTTTATGGATTACCTTATCTAATTTTTTTTTGGAAGGTAAATTTTCATATCCAGGATATCGCATTAAAGTCAAATCTGCCATGATTCCGCCTGGAAGCTTGAATTTTTTTTCAGGCATTATCCTTAACATGTGTAATTTACTTGATTGAATTTTTCTTTTTTCGAAAAGATCCCTTCCTAATCCTTTTAAATGATTGCCAGGAGCCATAATTAATTTTTTAAATTTAATTTTTCTTTTTTGAGAAATAATTTGTTGGTGAGTAAAATCTAAGATTTCTTCCTTCCATAAAAAATCTATTCCTAGCGATTGTAAGTATTTTGCTACAGCTGGAATGGCAAGCCTTGGCTCAATTCTAACTTCATCAGTACTGTAAAGGCCGCCAAAGTTTTTGTTTTTTTTGAAAAGTGGATGTTGTGACTCCATCTCTTTTTTGGAGAGAAGTTTTACTGTAGATCTAGGGTCTATTTTTAAATACTCCTCAAGAACTGGAATGCTCTCTTTATGCTGAGCAATTAAATACAAACCTCTATGATTAATAGTAATTTTAGCTTTTTTAATCACATCAAGCCAAATCTCTCTAGATCGTAGAGAGCGCTCTTGCATTATTTTTTGACGAAGACCAGTGATAGTAATAAAACCAAAATTACGGATTGATGCGCCCGTACATGCTTGATGGCGGTCTACTATGAGAATCTTTTTAACTCCCTGTTTGTGTGCCGCTAATGCGGCCCCCATGCCTACTACGCCAGCGCCAACAATAACTAATTCATATTGTGAAGTTGTCATCTTATTACCACGGAAGAGAATAGGTTTTTAAATTGGTATAGCTTTTCATAGCTTCTAGCGCTCCTTCTTTGTAACCAAGACCGGAGTCTTTAATCCCTCCAAACGGAGACATTTCAATACGATATCCAGGAACCTCCCAAATATTTACTGTTCCCACTTGTAAATTTTTAATAAAAAAATTAGCGGTTCGAAGGTCATTTGTGCAAACCCCAGAAGACAATCCAAAAGCTGTGGAGTTAGAAACTTTGGCCACCTCTTCTAAATCATTAGATACTCTTATAACCGGAACAATTGGACCAAAAGTTTCTTCAACTACTAATTCACTATTTGGCTGAACATGGTCTAAAACAATAGGAGGTAAGAGTGCCCCTTGTCTTTCAGGTTGATACAGTACTTTAGCTCCGTCTTCGGCTGCTTTTAACGCTCGTTCTTCAAATAATTTTGCAGCATCTTCACTCACTACTGTCCCCATATCTGTTTTCATGTCTTGAGGATTACCAAATTTAATTTTCTTTGCTCTATCTAAAACTAGTGGCACAAATTTATCAGCAACATTTTCCTGACATAAAATTCTTTTTACAGCAGTACATCTTTGGCCAGAATTTTTAGTAGCTCCTAGGACGGCTAGTTCAGCCGCTTTAACCAAATCTTCATCGCTTAAATCATTACAGATAATTAAAGGGTCATTGCCTCCTAGTTCTAAAACAGTACGCTTATACCCTGCAGTTTTTGCAATATGTTTTCCAACAGCCACACTTCCTGTGAAGGTAATCATATCAATTTCAGGATTCTGAATAAACTCACTTCCTATATCATCCGGCCATCCTGTTATCATCGATATCATCTCTGGTGGTAGTCCCGCCTCATAAACAATTTCTGTAAGTTTTAGTGCAGTGAGCGGAGTAAGTTCTGTTGGCTTGCACACTACACAATTATTAGTAGCAATAGCTGGAGCAATTTTATGTGCAACGGTGTTCAGTGGATGGTTAAATGGAGTAATGACTGAAATTGTATTTAACGGCTCACGATGTGTGAAAATTTTTCTAGCTTTTCCATGTGGGGTTAGATCACAAGAGAAAATTTCTCCATCATCATGAATAACCAACTGAGAAGTTAAAGAGAATACGTCAAAAGCTCTACCTACTTCATATAAAGAGTCTTGTTTACAAATACCAAGCTCACTAGTGATGATATCAGAAATCTCTTCTTTGTTTTTAACTAATAGTTCTGCGGTTTTTTGAAGGATTTGCTGTCTCTCAAAGCGTGTAAGTTTCGATTGATAATTAGCAGCTATTTTAAATGCTTGATTTACTTGTTCTTTTGAAGCTGCGGGCACTGTTGCAACCTTCTTATTATTATATGGATTGATGACATCTAAGGTTTTATCCGCAGTAGTTTCTTTGCCTGCGATATACATTTTTTTATTCATTAATGATTTGCTGTATGAATAGCGTAATAAAATGCATCATAATTATAAAGTTGTTCCTGATCTGATAAAGTTGACTTCTTAGAGTTAATGATAAAAGGAACCTCTCTTTCGTGTAAGCCACCATGTGATCGTAAGGGTTCTTTTAAGGATGAAAGGTCGTGTTTGTCGATTGAACTACCAATAGTATAAGACTCGGAACTCATACAAACAATGTCACCAGATCTGTCTTCAGGAAGGTGATAGGTTTTACAGGCATCTTGTTTATTCAAAACCTCTTCAATTGCTGGGATTTTTTTAATTTCAGCAACCACATTTTCAATAATTGATTGGTTCTCTACATATACCATTGCGAAGGATCCGAGGCTTCCATGATGCACAACATAAGGATCAGTAATAGGTAAAATTACTTTAAAATTTTCTTCAGGAAACTTTTCTTGAAGATAATCCTCTAAAAAAATAGCATTCGGTTCTCCAGCATCATTTGTCTTTGCTTTCATTCCATGATCTGCCGTAATTACAAGTGAGATATCATTTTGATTTAGTTGACCAATGTAGTTATCAAACATTTGATAAAATTTATTTGCTATTTCATGACCAGGTTCATATTTATGTTGAATAAAATCCGTCGTTGATAAATACATTATGTCAGGCTTAAACTCTTTGAGTATTTTAACTCCAGCCGCCATCACAAATTCTGATAAGCCTTGCGAATAAACATCGGGTACAGGCATCGCCAACCATTCATTTACATTCTCAATACCATTCTGCTGTATTGTAGTCTGATCAGATTTTTCAGATGAAAAACAGATGGCTCTATTATCCTCGAATTTTAAACCATTGCCTAAAAGGCTTCGCAATTTATCTTTAGCAGTAATTACAGCAATTTTAAATCCCTCTTGATAATACTTTTCAAAAATTGTGGGTGCTCTCAAATATTGTGGGTCATTCATCATCACCTCTTCTCCAGTAGAGGGTGTATAAAAAAAATTCCCACAAATACCATGAATGGCACTTGGTTGCCCTGTTACAATTGAAATATTGTTAGGGTTTGTGAAGCTAGGAATAGCGCTATGTGCAATGCTAAATTCTCCATTTTGAATAATTTGATCAAGGTTAGGAGTTAGCCCGCTTTTTGAAGCTGTATCTAGATATTCTTTTTGACTTCCATCTAAGCAGATGACTACTACAGGTTTGTTAATTTTAGATGGATATTCTCGAAAATTAATATTCATTTTTTTTAATTTTAAATTAAGGAACTTATCCTAAAACTATAAATAATTTTAAACAACAGATAAATCGATCTAAATATAAAAAGATTGTATTTCTCTAAGTTTTAAAAAATAACTGTTAAGTTAAACATGTTTTTTAAAATGTACAAAATTAACATGGCAATAAACATTGTAATAACTGGTAGAATTATCCATCCAATAGAAATCTTTCCAGCAACTGACCATTTAACTTCTTTGCCACCCTTCAGTAGACCAATTCCAATTACCCCTCCGACAATAGCTTGAGAGCTAGAAACAGGTACCAATGGAAGAGAAGGCAAATTAATAGAAGTTAAAAAACTACTAAGCCCCTCTGAGGCAAATAAAAATAAAACAATTGAATGAGATAAAACAATTACAAAAGCAGATAGTGGAGAAATTTTTAATAGATCATTGCCTATGGTATACATAACTTTTTTAGAATAAGTAAAAACACCAACAGCGATTGCAAGGCCACCTAGTAAAAACAATTGTTCTGTTGATGTAAAAGTTAAATAGCTTGTGATTTCAATATCGGTAAAAGGAGAAATATTAACAAATACACCCATGACATTTGCGATGTTGTTTGCACCAAGACTGTAAGATCCAAAAGCACCAGCGAGCAAAAGTGCTAAACGAGTATACGCATCTAATCTAAGAATATGAATTTTAGAGCTCATAATAATTTTTTTCACAAGTGAAAAAATACCAATCGCAATTAATCCCGCTAATATCGGACATAAAATCCATGTCGCCAGTATCGTTGTCAGAATGCTGTAATCAGTCTGAGAACCTGTAAAAAGATTCCATCCAACAATGGCGCCCACGATAGCTTGAGTTGTAGAAACAGGTAAGCCGGCCTTGGTCATTAAATACACAGAGAAACCCGCTGCAATACAACATGCAAAAGCTCCAGGCAAAGCATTAATTTCACCAAGTTTACCAATAGTCTCTGTTGTCCCTGCTCCGCTAATTACCGATCCGAGAATAACAAAAATACTACAAATAATAGCAGCAGTTCTAAAATTGATCATTCTCGTTCCAACCGCAGTACCAAAAACGTTAGCAGCATCGTTGGCCCCTAGGGACCAACCTAAAAATAATCCGCCAAATAAAAATAGTATGATTGTTAGTTCCATAAGTTAAAAATTAAACAGACCGTTTAATTGAGTATATAATTAACTCGTCTGCTATATCTTCAGCTTGATCGCTTATTCGATCAATCTTTTCAACGAAGTATCTTAAATGCATTTTCTGATCTAATTCTAAATTAGAACTAAATATTCTTCTAGCCAGCGAGCTAAATTTAATATCAGACTCTTTTTCATGATACGTAACTTTATGTGCATTATCTCTCACTGACCTAACATCTCTAAAGAAAGATCTAACTGTTGAACATAAAGACTCAACACAATCGACAACTGTTTCGGTTAGGCTCAACAAGTCAGAATGAAATTCTTCAGGGAAATCTGGCTTTTGAATTGAAAAGTGATAACAATTTCCTTGATACATACCTATTAGTTCGTCTAAGTGTTCTAGCAATCTGAGAACGTCACTTCTAGCATCTGGAATTAAAGTCTCTTCATAAAGAGCGTGCTCTATTTGTTTGGTAATCGTATCTGCCCTACTCTCCATTTCAGTTATTTTTTCTAGCATGGCTTCAAAATTTTCATCGGTAGAATGTGATAGATACCTTTTTACAATTGACTTAAAAGAAAGACCTACTTCAGATAATATATTTACAAACTCATCAATTTCTTTTTCTAAGTTTTTACTACTTCCAAATAATGATAATTTACTACTTTTAAGATTGAACATTTTTTTTACCTTAATTTCTCTTCATTTATTGTTACATTTTATTAAAACAAATTCTATATCTTTAAATAAATGTGATATTTTCATATTTTTAATAAAGCATTTGAGATGAATGAAGCATTAAAACTTAAAAAAAAATACAAAACTGCAAGGGATCAATTATTTGATAACTTAATTTTAAATAATGATGGCTTCATATTTAACAATCATCACACAAAACTAGTTGACGATATAGTTAGAGATTTAGTTCAAAATATTATCAAAGAATATTCAATTAGTGGATTTGCCTTAATTGCAGTTGGGGGCTATGGTAGACATGACCTATCACCAAAGAGCGATGTTGATCTCCTTTTTCTTTATAAAAAATCTAATAAAAATCTTAAAAATTTTATTACATCATTAAATAATAGCCTGTGGGATATTGGTCTTGAGGTTGGAATTTCATTTTTAACCCTAAAACAGGCAATTATCGACTCAAAAAAAGATATCAAAACGGTTACAAAATTTGCTGAGTCACGTCATTTAATAGGCGATGAGGATTATTATGGAGAGTTTGTGCGCTCTATTAAAATCCTAATAGGACGTATGAATCCCTTAAAGCTAAGTGAAAAAAAACTAATCGAACTAGTAGAAAGGCACGATTTCTACTTAGGAATTAAAAGCAACCTTGAACCACAAATAAAAGAAGGTATCGGTGGATTGCGAGATATTCATACAATTATCTGGGTATCTATATTCATGTTTAATATTTTAAAACTCGAAGATTTAATTCAAATCAATATTTTTACTTCTAAGGAAATAAAAGAATTAAAAAGTGCATGGAAATTTTTATTAACTGTGAGGGCTTTTATTCACTTATTTAATGACAGCAAAGGAGATAGCTTAAGTATTGAAAATCAATTAAAAATTTCCAAAAAATTATCGTATAGAAATAATCAAAAAGAAAAAGGTGTGGAGCGTTTTATGAAACATCTTTTTGTAAATATTGCAAAAATAGAATCCTTACTCAATACTTTTTATTCAAAGCTTCCTGAAGAACTGATCATTAAGACTATTCATAAAAGCAAACCTGCAAAAACAAAATCTATAGATAAGAAATACTTTATTGAAAAAGGTTTTGTGCATATCAAAAATTATAATTCTAAAAATTTACTTCAAAATTGGCTTGGTGTTTTTGAATCTTCTTTGAAGCATAATTTATTTGTTCACCCTCACTTTCTTAAAACGATTGAAGAAAAAAGAAAACAAATTAAAAAGTCAATGACCCCTGATCAGTATAAAACTATCATCGAAATTATTTCATCTAAAAAAAATCCCATTCAAGTCCTTCGTAATCTAAATGACACGAAAGTTCTTAATGAGCTCTTTCCTGAGTTTGGGCGAGTTTGGGGTCAAGTACAATTTGATATTTATCATCATTACACCACCGACGAGCATTTACTGCTTACGCTCTACCACCTTCACGAATTAAAAAAGAAGTCTTTTTATAAGGAGATTTATAGTCGCCTTCATCAAAAAGTAGCCTTGCATGTTGCGCTCTTATTCCACGATATTGGTAAAAAGGGTCCTAAAAGCCACTCTATTTATGGAAAAGAATTAACACAGAAGATTTTCAAACGATTACCTTTGAGCGCTGAAGATCAAGAATTATCGCTGTGGTTGATTGAAAACCATTTATTGATGAGCGATATAGCTTTTAAGAATGATCCCCAAGATCCTGATGTCATTGCTTCCTTTACCGCTATAGCCAATACTCAAGAAAAGGTGAATTCCCTTTTCCTGTTCACTCTTTGTGATATCGCAGCCGTAGGTCCCAATATCCTCAATGAATGGAGAATAAGTCTTTTAAGAAGCCTGTTATATAACGCAAAAGATTTTTTACAACGTGGTCTTGATACCGCAAACTATTCTTCTTCCGTCCAAGAGTCCCTAAAAGAAATGGTTTTAGAACAAGCTGATAAAGAGATGAAAGTGTTTATAAAAAAATCAATACGATATTTCCCAAACCTTTATTGGGAGGCTTTTTCTTCAAAAATGATTTTAGATATTTTTGGTTTATATTTTGAGTATCAAAAAAACAAAAAAGCACTGTCAGTTAAATTTTTAAATTACAACAATAAAGAATATGGTGCGGTAGTTGTTATATGTCCTAATCGTTCGGGTGTTTTAAAAGATATCGTAGCGGGTTTTCACTCATCACAAATCAATATTCTCGGCTCTCGAATAATCTCTCTTAATAATAATGATATCATTGATGTCTTTTGGGTCACTAGCAGTATACAAAAAGTGATTGTTGAGAAGAATGAACAAGAAAGAGTGATACAAAATATTACTGCCTCACTGAATGAAGAAGAATTAGAGATTTATCAACCCTTATTCCCTACCAAAATTAAAGTAGAGGTTGAACCTCGTATCACAATTGATAATCAAATGAGTAAGTTAGCAACTACTTTTCAAATTTTATCTGGCGATCGTCCGGGTTTATTAATGGACATTCTTCAAATATTTCATGATCAAAATATGAGCGTTCAATCTGCAAAAATTTCTACTTATGGTGAAAAAGTTTTTGATATTTTTCAAATTACTGATTTAAAAAATAAAAAAGTGAAAGATCCGCAAACCTTAAAAACCATTGAAGATCAGTTACTCAAAATTTTATCATGATCATTGCAATCACTGGCTTTAAACCTAAAAACATTCTTAAAAAATTTCGGTTTTTGTCCCACGCTGTTCCTTTATTTCAATTAGCTCAAAAAAGCCCTGGAAACATTCACACTGAGCGATTTACTCATCAGGGCTATTATCATACTCTCACCGCTTGGGAGTCACGGGATGCAATGATGGGCTATGTTTAT
>Ga0222718_10003285_pt1 | contig 13935 bp, 13 predicted proteins | sample C33_27DmetaG_FD_165045 | JGI IMG/M metagenome (GOLD analysis project Ga0222718, IMG submission 165045) | Estuarine water microbial communities from San Francisco Bay, California, United States - C33_27D | ecosystem: Environmental > Aquatic > Marine > Unclassified | place: USA: California... | reverse complement strand
TATCTAAATAAAACATATTTGGAATTAAATAAGGTTCTTTATTTAATGCAAGAGCATTTTTTTTAGATAATTTACTAACATAAGTGCTTATCCCATTACGACTTGTAAATTTATAGATAATACTTAATAAAAAACATATAAAATTATTTAATGAAGCATGGTGTGTAAATATATAATTTTTACTTTTAGGGATTCTCCAAAAAATCAATGGAACAAAAGGTTCATGAATGTGAATAACATCAGCCCAATTTAAAGCTTCAGATAATTTTTCTTTTATGGGGAATAAACAAACAGGAGATACGGATCCGTTAAAAGGTATATTTATTGTTTTTCCAATATCAAAATCATCGGAATCTGGAGCAGCTATTTTCGAATTAAAATTTTCTTGTTTATTTAAATATGAATTAATAGAATTAACCTGATTTTGCACCCCACCATATGATTTCATATTGTAGGGAGTGACTAAAAGTATATTAATATTCACTAGTCCACACTGGCTGTATAGAGTGCCATTGATTGGGATCTAACATTATCAGTTTTTCCAACGATTTACTTAAAACCTTTAAACCATGCTGAATACTTTGAGCTTGATTTTCAAAATAAGGAACTATAAATGGTTTACCGAAATGAAGCTCATATCCATTACCAGATTTTATAAATGCTGTGGGAACAATGGGTAATTGAGTTTCTAACGAAAGTGCGACAGGTCCTTTGGGGAAAGCTGCCATTTGGTTAAAAAATTCAACTCCAACACCGCTTTTAGCTACATGCCTTTCAGCAAGTAAACACACATGACTATTGTTTTCCAATAAAGATATTATTTCATTAAATGTATTTTGTCCTTTACCTCCTAATATAATTTTGCAACCAAGCTGTTCTCTAAGTGATGTAAACCAATTTAATATTTTTTTATCTTTTAGTGGCTCAGCAACAGCTACAAGATTTAAATCTAAATCTTTACCCATGGGTATTGCAAATTCCCAATTTCCTACATGTGGTAAAGCTAAAATATATGAAGTATGAGTTTTATTTAATTTTCGTATTGCTTCTTCATTTATAATATTGACTTTTGGATATACATATTTAAAATAACCATCTTGTGTCAACCAAATAGTCTCAAGCCAGTATTTTACATAATTGTGTTTTACTTTAAATACTGAATAATTATCAATATATTTTTTTCTCTTCGATAGTTTTAAATTAGAGTACGGAGTTAATAAATAGTAAATTATTGCAATTGGATACGATAGATATAAAAAAGAACTGATTGGTATATTTTTAACTACTGTATGAAGAATTTTAATAATGCTATATTTCATTGTTCTAAAGACCTATATAAGAAAATAAATCGTTGGAATACTGTTGTCCATGTTAAAAAAGCGAATATATACATATAAACAAATGGTAATTGGAAATACATAAAGACTACTGCAAAAACAACTCTCTCAGGCCTTGGAGTGAAACCTTTTTTATTTTCAATATTATAACTTTCTGATTTTGCTCTCAGGTATGGTATTAAATTAGATGAAACTAAAATCGAAAATATAATAAATAATTCAATATCAGAATTTGTATACGAAATACCGATTACACTCCAAATTACTAGTTCACCTATTCGATCAATAAATGAATCAAGTATTGCACCCTTTTTAGTTGATAAGTTACTATACCTAGCATAGGGGCCATCAAGCCCATCAATTGCACTTCCTAGGAAAATTAAAATAATTCCAAATAAATCACTACCAACGTAAAAAAAATAAGAACCTGTAAAAACTACTAGTAAGCCCATATATGAAACTGTATTCGGTTTAATATTTAAAAAAGAAAGCAGTTTTATGAAAGGAAAGGCAAGTTTTTCAGTTGTAGGTTTAAAAATTCTTTCAAGCATTAATAGTTTCAGTGTATGGTTTACCTAGAACAGTTCCGGAATATGCATTAAATTCAATAATTGTTTTAAATTTAGGTGGAGATTCATGGGAATAGACTATAACGGTCCAAACTGGTGTAAGTATATTTTTAATATTAAATAAAAAAGTTAAGGCAATTGAATAATATCCAATAGAATGTTCGATATACTTTAAAACTTTCTCAATTACCTCATCTTGCGTTATTAAAAATTTATTATTTATGACAAATAACATTGAAGCTACTATCAGAAGAATTATTAAAGATAAATTAAAATCAATAAATGGTAGTAATAACGAAGAAATATAGGTTAAAGCCATAATCAATAAAACATATACTGGGTAATATTTTCTTCTATTGGGATTTGGAACAATATAGCTCCCAACTGCGAGTGAATTTAAGTCATCAGGCAGTAGTGCTCTTTCTGCATCACCTTGATCTATATCTATACCATCAACCATTTATAGAAAATTCCGGAACTTTTAATTCAGTATTAATTAAATTTATTGCATCAGATAAAACAACATCCTTAAGATTATCTTGATTGTGAATATTTAAACCCACAGTAGAGTCGCTTATATCTTTTTCACCAACAATAATTTGTATAGGAACTTTGTTTTTTTGAGAATTATGCAATTTTTCACCTAATCGGATATTTCTATCATCAATATTTATACGATATTCAGACAACTTTTCTTTAATCTTATTTAAATAATCTGAAACCTCACCAACTGTTAATATATCGATTTGAACTGGAGATAGCCAACCTGGCATATGTCCAGCATAGTGCTCTATCAATACACCCGTAAATCTTTCTACGGATCCCAATAGTGCTCGGTGAATCATCACCGGTTTTACTTTTTTATTTTCTGAATTCACATAATCTATATCAAAATTTTCTGGTTGAGCAAAGTCTATTTGAATTGTACTTAATTGCCATCTTCTCCCTATTGCATCTTTAACATGTAAATCAATCTTAGGTCCATAAAAGGCACCTTCTCCATTAGCTGTTGCAAAAGGTATATCTAACTCTGTAAGTGAATTTTTAAGACTATTTGTTGCAACTTCCCAATCTTCATTAGAACCAATATATTTTTTAGGTTTTGTAGATAAATCTGCTTCAATTTCAAATAATCCAAAACTGTTTAAAAGTTGTACAGAAAAATTTAGTAATGTTTTAACTTCATTGCTTATTTGATCATTTGTGCAAAAAATATGCGCGTCATCTTGAGTGAAACCTCTAAGTCGAAGTAATCCATGTAGAACTCCTGTTTTTTCATATCTGTATACAGATCCAAATTCAAAATATCTTAAAGGCAATTCTTTATACGAATGTAAATCACTTTTATAAATAAGTACATGGAATGGGCAATTCATAGGCTTAAGGTAGTAAGTTTCCTCATTCTCTTCATGGATTATTGGGGGAAACATATTTTCTTTATAATGATTTAAATGACCTGATGTTTCCCATAAAATAGATTTTCCTATATGTGGTGTATTTACTAAATCATAACCATTATTTAAATGTGCATTTTTGCTAAAAGTTTCAATTAAATCACGTAGTATTGCTCCTTTAGGTTTCCATAAAAAGTTTCCAGAACCAATTTCATTTGTTGTAGTAAATAGGTTTAGTTCATTTCCTAATTTTCGATGATCTCTTTTTTCAGCTTCTTCTCGTTGTCTTAGATATGTATCTAAATCTTTATTTGAAAACCAAGAAGTTCCATAAATTCTTTGCAACTGGGGATTATCTTCATCGCCCCTCCAATATGCTCCAGCTAATTTTGTTAATTTAAAGTGTTTTAAATACTTTGTATTTGGAATGTGAGGACCTTTACAGAGATCTGCAAACTTGTCATTAGTATAAATTGTTACATTTTCTTCAGAAACACCTTCGTCAGATTCTGCTGAATCTATAAGTTCAATTTTGAATGATTGATTTTTAAATTGTTCTTTAGCGTCAGATTTGGATATTTCAGATTTTATAAAATCCTGACCATTATTTATGATATTTGTCATCTCTTTTTCAATATGATTAAGATCGCTTTCTTTAAGGGGATTATTAAACAAAAAGTCATAATAAAAGCCATTATCTATACTTGGACCAACTCCATACTTAGCATCTGGATAGAGGTTTAAAACAGCTTGAGCGAGAATATGGGCTGAGGAATGTCTTAAAATGTGAAGAGCATCTGGATCACTATTTGTTACTATTCGTACGTTAATGTCTGAAGAAAATGAAGTTGAGAGATCGTAAAAGATATTATCTATCTCTAAACAGATTGCATCTTTTGCTAACCTCGAGCCGATACTTTTAGCTATATCAAAACCGTTTACACCCTCATCAAAAGATTTGACACTTCCATCAGGTAAAGTTACTTGTAGAGTCATAATTTCATAATAATAACTAAAATTTGATACATTTCACACAACAAATAATCTAAATACTTCTGAAGAGCAAGAAAGTAAGTTATAAATCAATAAAATAGAAATATGAAAAACAAAATCTTGTTTAATAATGATGAAATTATTGTTCATATTCCAAATGCTGTAAAAAATTTAAATGTAAAATTAGTTTATATATTCCCAAATCCGTATCAATTAATTGTTAAGGAAGTAACATTCTCTTCAAATAAATATAATGAAATTAACACAGTTGATCTAAGAAAAGTTAATTACTTTTCATTAAAGAAAAAAGGTCATAAGTTAATAAACAACATTGCAAATATAGATAAAAAATATTTTTATAAAAATACTAAAAATAATAAATATATGTCAATTGATATTGCTACAATCTCAAAACTTTTGATGTCAAGAAGTTTTAATAATAAAGAATTTAAATTAGCTGCATATGCATATTTTTATGTTTTTAATACATTTAATTATTCTTCAAATTATTCATCATATTTATCAAATAAGCTTGGATACAGTGAGTCTTATATAAAAAATCTCACTAAAGAGATATTCAAAAATAAGTATTTAACAAAAAATACAGCAGGTACACCTGGTGGTATTTTGTCTAAAAAAACTATAAACTTGATTAATTCTCGGAAATTTCAACAGTTTCTATAACAACATCTTCAACGGGTTTGTCGCCAGCAGCTGTTTCAACACTTGCAATAGTATCAATAACATCTAGCCCATCAACAACTTTACCAAATATTGTATAACTGTATGGGAGAGGATAGTCGACATGCATTATGAAAAATTGACTGCCGTTTGTATTGGGTCCTCTATTAGCCATTGCTAAGATACCTTTTGAGTAGGGAATTTGATTATTTAACTCATCTTCAAATTCATAACCTGGATATTTACCGTAATCTCCATGACCAGTACCGGAAGGATCTCCTCCTTGAATCATAAATTCTGATATTACTCTATGAAAAATTACTCCATCGTAATATCCATCTTTTGCTAAAGTAATAAAATTATTAACTGTTAAGGGTGCATCTTTAGTAAAAAATTCAACTTTCATGTCGCCTAATGAAGTTTTAATAAGCGCTGTATAGTTCTTGCTCTCATCAATAGTCATCTCATGTTGCTCTTGGTAAGTTTTGTCCATTATTTCTCCTAACGTAGTTGTTGTTTCTAAAATAGTTGTATCTGTAGTTTCAACTGGTGAATTAGATCCACCACATGAAATGAATACTAATAAAATTAATAAATATTTTTTCATATAACTTTCAGTCCAACTAATATTACCACTTTTGATATTTCCGGTGTAAATTCTAATTTCTTAAATAAGGGTTACCATTGCTCAGTTTTAAGAATCTCTGGTACTCATAAGATAATTACTAGAGCGTGATATAAACATAGTTAAAACTATTACTAATTTTAATCTCACTGAATGCGGCTTAACCTGACTTTTGAAACAGCAACTAATTTATCTTCGTGCGAAATTTTACATTCCCAAAGTTGAAATGACCTACCTTTTTTAATAGGTACTGCCTTACAAATTATCTCACCATCAGTAACGCTTGAAAGGAAATCTGTATTATTGTTTACTCCAACAAATACTCCTTCATCATTAAAATTGGCTCCATATGAACATATAGTTTCGGCTAGAGTTGAATAAATACCTCCATGAACTAATCCCATCGGTTGTTTGTGATTCTTTGTTATAACTAATTTAGATTCCACATAATTTTCATTGATTTCAACCATTTCATGACCAAGGTAATTATCTAAATTATCACCTTCAAAATTTGTAAATTTACTATTCATAATTCTCTCTTAATCTTTTTTCTCCAACATTTTTCACAAACCACCAATAACCTATAGATAAAGTGAAAAATGTAAAAACAGCTACTATAAAAACGTAATATGAATTCTGTAATTCATTATATACAAGATACATTCCATATGAATACACTAGAATTCCGTAAAATGTGATAAAAAGGGTAACAAAACTAAACCAAGAAAAATCTTTTCCAAGTTTTGCTACTACTATCTTCCTGTCATTAATAGGAAAAAAGTAACTATTTTCTAATTTATGTGTAATGATTAACTCTTTATTTAGTATTTTATTAATTTTTTTTTCTAACAACTCTGAATAATGGCGTGAAAATATTAAGTAATACGCATGAAAAGCTAACATAACACTTCCAAATAATGAAACAAGAGGAAGTAAATATGAAATTTTTATATTATATTGAAGAATTACAAGGAATATAGATGTCAGCAAGAAGAAATAACGTACATCATTTAAGAATTGGGAATGATAAAACTTATTCATACCGCGCATTCTTTTTAATTGATCATTAAGTATTGTTAAATCATCCATTAAGTAAAGTGTATTATGCTTATGATTAATAAAAAATATTTCATAATATTTTTCTCTAGTATTTTAGTTTTTGTAATAGGTAATTTATTTTTAGATGTAAAAGTAGAATTTTTAACAACATCCCTTGTTGAATACAAGCAGTTTAGTTTAAATTGTGGATCTGTTTATCAGATTTTAATTGAAGATCTTGAATATACAGACATAAATTTAAGAATGCATGATCCAATATGTTATAACAATGCGGTATTAAAAGTTTTGAACTCCGTAATTGGAGCAGTTATTGTTTTATTAATTTTAAAATTTGGTTTAAAGTATATAAATAAAAAATCAAATCACGAAGATTTAACTGACCTCTTGAAAATTCTTAGAAACAGAAATTCTAAATAGTTATAATTAAATTATGAAAATAGGTGTTTTTGTTCCTCAAGGTTGGAGAATGGATTTAAATTCAATTAAATTAGAAGACCAGTGGGATACGATTTTAAAAGCAGCTTCTACTATTGAAAAACTTGGTTATGAATCGATTTGGGTTTATGATCATTTTCATACTGTTCCAAAACCTACACAAGATCCAACTTATGAATGTTGGACACTGATGTCAGCTTTATCACAAACAACATCGACAGTCCGCCTTGGTCAAATGTGTACATGTAACTCTTATAGAAATCCTGCTTATTTAACAAAGGTAGCTTCAAATATAGATGTAATGTCAAATGGAAGGCTTGAATATGCTATTGGTGCCGGTTGGTATGATCATGAATATAGAGCATACGGCTATGACTATCCATCAGCTGGTATAAGGTTAAAAATGCTTGAAGAATCTTTAATCATATATAAGAAAATGACTACTGAGGAAACTCCTAGTTTTACAGGTGAATTTTATAAAATAGATGGTGCTATAAATCAACCTAAACCTATTCAAAAGCCATATCCACCATTATGGGTTTGCGGTGGTGGTGAAAAAGTAACCCTAAAGCTTCTTGCAAAATACGGGGATTATGGCAACTGGGATGTTGATGTTAACGGTTTTATCCTGAAATCAAATATTTTAAAATCTCATTGTGAAAATGAAAATAGAGACTTTAGTGAAATAGGAAGAACTCTTCATACAAATGTTTTAATTGCAGAAAATGAAATCGACTTAGATAAAAAAATTGATAAATTAGCTACCTATACAAATATTCCAAAGGAATATTATTACGAACGTCCTCTAATTGGAACAAAAGATAAAGTTTTTCAAACAATTGAAGAATATAAGGAAGCTGGATGTATTTATCTGATAGCTTATATTCCTGACATTGTCTGGGGAGATACTGTTAATTATTTATCGGAATTAAATAAGACCTAAAAAAACGGAAGCCCCCAAAAAGAGGGCTTCCCAACAGGGCTGCGTATCACACTTAATTGAAACGCACTCTTAATATACCATTTAAGTACCTAAAAAGTAAAGTTAATTATCAAAAGTAGGTGAAAAATTGTTTGGAACTAATGAAATCCAAGGTTTTCCAGGTGGAATATACATAGTATTTCCATTTTGATCAACAATGTGAAACGGATCTAAATTAGATCCCCTCTTCCAAAAAGCATCAAGCATTTTTCCATTATGCATAATAATTGCTCTACCTTGTCCAACTGTTTTTACAGAAGGAAGTTGCAATGGGTGCATGTAAGGCTCACAAAATAATGAAATTATAGTATCTGCGTTTATTTGCGATGAATTACCAGATGAATTAATCCAATTGTGAGGAACATCAGAAGATGAACCTCTATACGCATCATAATAGGTGCGTAAATAAGTATTTCCAGTCCAAGTCCATATTGTGGTTGTTTGAGAGGAAAATTTTAATTTTATATAAGAATTCGAAGTCCATTTTGAATAATTAGGAATACCCCATGGAAATAAAGCAGGAGGATTATCAAATTTTTTAAAACCATTAGATATTGCTAAATTTTTTAATTTGTAAGTGTCAGCATATAAATTATGGGGTGCTTTCCTTGATGAAATACGAAAAAACTCTGGTCTTCTGTCAGTAATGACGGGAACTCCAATATCGATAATCTCAGGTATTAATCCCCCGGTTGCACCACTAGCTACTAATACTCCTCCTAATGGACGCAAAACAGTAGGATCTGTCGGTCTTGCAGATCTAATAGGACCGTGATAGCTAGTGTCTGATTCATAAAAAAGATTTATAAAGCGGGTCATACCACCTTCTACTAATACTTCAAATACCGCATCAGCATCTTGGGGTCCGGATTGAGGTCTTGCATTAACATTATTGTCATTTTTGATTCCGATTACTATCAGATTATTTGCATCAGATGGCATACGTAATCCATTTACTGGTGAATGAACACCATCTACATAATTTATAGTTGATACAGGACCAATAGTATTGTAAGTTTTCTCTTTTTCTAATGACCACCTATCACCAAGATAAGCATCTAATTCTTTTTGTGAGTTTACTTGAGCTATATTACCAAACCTATAAACAAAAACTGGATAGAAACAAGGATCGGTAACCCATATTCCACTTTGATCAACATATCCCTCAATACAAGTTTTTGATGGATCGTAATTTCTTAAATCTAATGCAGATAATGTTGATACAGTATTAGAAGAAGAATCAGCTTTAATCGATGAGGAGTCAGATGCATCAAGTGATATATACGAGTCAATGCCCTTTGCAAGAGCTGCTAATGTGTTAGGACCTAGGACACCATCAACAGATAGACCGGCATTTTTTTGAAATTCTTTAATAGCATTTTTAGTTTTAGTACCACTAATACCATCGATGGGTCCAGAATAGAGATTTAATTCCTTTAATTTTTGTTGAGATGTTTTTAATGCTTCTGAGGACTTCTGGATTACTTTATTTTCAATTTCTAAATTATTAGTTTTTTTTGTAACAACATTTTTTTTGTCTAATAATGAATTACATGTATTTTTTCCAATTAATCCATCAGAAATAAGGCCATTTTGGGTTTGAAAATTTTTTAATGCTGATTTACTAGCTGAACCAAATAGTCCATCAATTTTTGAATCATAATAACCATAATTTTTAAGAACTATTTGGAGCATTACTTCATTTCTTATTAAATTTTTTGAATCATAAATACTGCAGTTATAGTCAGTTAAATTAACATTAAAACTTAGAAATGCAGAAAATATTAAACTAAATATCACTTAGCTACTAGACCAGGAAATTTGCCCTTCATTAGGAAAAATGTGAATCCATTGAGAGCTTGGTGGGACTTCAATAGGATTCTGATTAATATCATAGAATTCAAAAGGTTCTGTAATATCAGTTCGTCTCCATGTGCCCTGTGTGTACTTACCATTATTAAAAACAAACAAATCTCCAATACCTACAGTAAGGATACTAGGTAGTGTTGTTGCTTTATCTTTATATAAAGCTCCCTGAATAACAACAATTGTTTCTGTAGAAAGAATATCTGAATAATTACCATCCTGGGATATAAAATTATGAGCAACAGCATCTTTATCACTTGAATAAGCATCAATTATAAATCTTGAATATTTTTCTCCGTCTTTTTTCCAAATAACTGTTGTAAATTCTGAGTATTTAATCGTTATTTTATTAGCTCCACTTTCCCAATTTGTTTGATCGAATCCAAATGGATATATAGGATTTGGACCTGGTTGTAAAAATTTATATCCTTTAGAGTCAACTACAGCTCGAACTAGTTCTGTATCTGCATAAAGATTATGTGGTGCTTTTCTAGAACCAATTCTAAACATGGCTGGAGAGTTTACTTCTTCTAGTACTGGAACACCTAAATCTCTAATTGATGGTATCAAACCGTCTGTGGCTCCTGAAACAACTAAAGTTGCATCATATGGACGAATTACAGATGGATCTGTAGGTCTTGCTGATCTAATAGGACCTAAATATTTTGATGTATTATCTAGAAAAAGGGCCAGAAATCTTGTCATTCCACCCTCTACTAAAATCTCATAAACAGAATCCGCTTCCTGTAAACCAGATTGCGGTCTTGCATTTATATTGTTGTCGATTTTAAAAGCAAGAACTCTTTTTGGGCGATTAAGCCATAATTCAGCAGGTATTTCTTTACCCGTAAGTGGAGACATTTTTTCAATGTCAAAATTGTATGAAATAACAGATTCTACAGTTGTTGAAGTTTCAGACTGTATGATAGTGGTAGAAGTAGATGGTATTGTAGTGTCAACATTATCAACAGCATTATCATTACCTGTTGTACAGGAAGCTATCAAAATAAAGCATAAAAATATTTTTAATTTCACTCTTTTATACTAGTGTGGAAAAAATTAATTTAATAAAGTTTATTTTTGTATTATTTGCTTGATAGTAAGTCAAGTTCTTAAATAACCTGTGTGCTTTTTTATAATTTGCAAACCAGGGTGGATCAATAAACCTAGAGAATCTAAATTTTGTTTCCACTATACCCTTTAGGGGTGATTCAAAGAAAAAAGCATTATGGACATAACCCTGTCCACTTTGAATATCGTTGTCTTTATTACCGGGATAACCTCCCCAAGGCATTGTGGGTATTATAAATGCAATAGCAGACCATTCATTAATGGCGACAGTACCGTAATTTAAATTTTCTTTATAATTATCAACAATATGTTTATTAGTTTTCTTATTTGAACCTTTTATTAAAACAGAGGCTCCTAAATTACCCCACAATTCATTATTGACATAATTTATACTTATATTTGCAAACGATTCATTATCTGAATACTCCAATTCTTTAAAATATAATGTTGTATTCCATACTTCTGAAGAAGAGTACTTATCATCAACATCTAAGTTAGCGGTCATAAAAGGTGTAGAACAAGATGCTTCATTTAATTGTTCATAGTTACCTTTTGTTTTTAATTCTTCTAACGATTCTTTGGCTCCTGGATAATAGGATGTAGTGTCACCAATTTTTCTTAAATAAAATTTAATATATTTTTTTAATTTCTCAGTAGAACGCCATCCTTTAGGTAAAACTATTACTTGAGCTGCAATACAGTTAAAACCCGAGTTGTTTAATTTTGCTGTTGCAATTTTCCTAGCTTGAAATTTAAGTTCTGAATTAGACCATTTACCAGGATGAATAATAATGGGCGTGACATTACCAAGTTCAGAAAAAATTGGCTTTTTATTTACTTTTGTAACTTTAGATAATGAACGTTCCTTATCAGATAGTTGTCTATCATAAACGATATTTTCATAAGTAATGTTGGAACCAGTTAGGTGAATTGTGTCTATAGAGCGATGTTTAGTTAAATATCTAGATGTATCAAGATTGCCATTAACAACACTTAAAAAGCCTCGTTCAATAAATTCAGCAAATACTTTTTCAAAAACAGGTAATAAATAATCATTAACTGGATTAAGTTTTAATAATATAGCTGAGCGTTTTGCAACTAAATGAAATAAAGTATCCAAAAATGGTATTGAAGAAACATTTCCTGCACCAAGAACTAATGTTACATTATCCGATGTTCCAATTCTTTGATTAAATCCTCTAAATTCTTCAATTTGTTTAAAAGACATACTTTTATTGAATCTAATTTCAGCTTTTAATAATGGAAAAGTTAATGACTCTATAAACTTATTTGGAAAAACTTTATAACTATTATTAGTTTCATCAAAATTATCTTCTTTTAAGTTTGAATTACCCTTTAAATAATCAATATAATATTGAGTTGTAAGAATACTCACAAAAGGACCACCTAACCACTCTTCACCCTCTTTATGCTTTTGAAGAATCTGTTTTTTTTCTGCAGAAAGAGTTGCCCAATAGTAGGCAATACCATGAATATTTTCAATTGTTTTTTCAAGTAGTGAAATTAGTTCTTCATCGGGTAATTCAGAAAATTCTACTGAATGAATGCGTAGTCTGTTTATGTTTCTATCTAAATCTAACTGCGAAAGTTCCATATATGTATACTATTCAGTTATTTCAAGAAGTTCAAAATCTCCCCAATTAACTGTTAGGTGTTTAGCTGGAATCAATTCGTTTGGCCTTCCTACGGGAAGATTTTTAGGATATGATTCCAGAGATACATCCTCTCCCTGCAATTCTTCAACAATTGCTTTTAGGGTTTCGGCTAAATCATCAAGAGTGTCAACAGTTTGCGTCTCGGTAGGCTCAAACATTAATGCTTCTTCTATTATTAATGGAAAATAAATTGTAGGAGAATGAAAACCTTTATCTAATAAAGCCTTTCCAACATCGTAAGCTTTTATTTTATGAGATTTTTTTAAGTCTTTAACAGTGGCTACAAATTCGTGCATACATGGTTCGTTATACGCAAGAGGGATAACCTTGGATATTATTGAACTTAAGTATCTAGCATTTAAAACTGCATATGATCCAAGTGTATCAAGACCTTCTTTACCAAGTAATCTCATGTATACAAGTGCTCTTAGGGCAACAAGAAAATTGCCGTGATATCCATGCATTCTGCCAATAGAAGATGTTGGCATATACCAATCATATGATTCGCCATTATATTCTACGATTGGACCTGGTAGGTATTCCTTTAGGAAGCGTTTTACAGCAACAGGACCAGATCCGGGGCCGCCACCACCATGTGGCGTAGCAAATGTTTTATGTAGATTTGAATGTACTATATCAAAACCCATATCACCAGGTCTACATACGCCGACAATTGCATTTAAATTAGCGCCATCGTAATAAACTAATCCCCCATTTTCATGGATAATATTAGATATTTCCATAATGTTTTCTTCAAATAAACCACCAGTATTAGGATTAGTTAACATTAAACCAGCAGTATTTTCACTTACTAAGCTACGTAAGTCATCAATGTTTACCATACCTCTGACATCAGTAGATACCTCTACTACATTAAAACCAGCCATCTTAGCTGAAGCTGGATTTGTGCCATGGGCAGAATCTGGGACAATAATATCTGTTTTATTATTAAGACCGTTTTCTTCTAAATACTTTTTAATTATTAATAGGCCAGTTAATTCACCAGATGCTCCTGCAGGAGGTTGAAATGTTGCATTATCCATACCCGTGATTTCAATTAAAAATTTCTCAAGTTCATGTAGAATTTCTAAGTTTCCCTGAGAGAATGTAGCAGGTGTTGCAGGATGAGAATTTGCAAATGTGTTTAAACCAGCAACAAAATCAGCAAATCTCGGATTGTATTTCATTGTACAAGAACCAAGTGGATAAAAACCAACATCAACAGCAAAATTTCTGTGAGCAAGTCG
>Ga0222718_10003282_pt1 | contig 13938 bp, 17 predicted proteins | sample C33_27DmetaG_FD_165045 | JGI IMG/M metagenome (GOLD analysis project Ga0222718, IMG submission 165045) | Estuarine water microbial communities from San Francisco Bay, California, United States - C33_27D | ecosystem: Environmental > Aquatic > Marine > Unclassified | place: USA: California... | reverse complement strand
GACCAACGATGATCTGGAATTGGCTATTTATCAGGCTGCTGAGTGTATCAAAGCGTTTTTGACCAAATGAAAAAGGTCGGGCTTTTTTTTGGATCGTTTAATCCCATACATGTGGGTCACTTAATCATCGCCAACCATTTGGTGGAGCACACGGAGTTAGACGAGGTTTGGTTTGTAGTTTCTCCTCAAAATCCAGATAAGCAGAAAGCATCGATGCTCGAGGACTATCATAGAATGGCGCTGGTCAGACTGGCAATCGAAGACAATCCGAAGTTCAAGGCAAGCAATGTAGAATTTGATTTGCCCAAACCATCCTATACCATTCGCACCTTGGTAGAGCTTAGCGAGCAGCACCCAAGTTTTGAGTTTGCATTAATCATGGGCGAAGACAACTTACGCTCGCTACACAAATGGAAAAGCCACCAAGAAATAGTGCAGAATCACCACGTGTACGTTTATCCTCGAATTAATCAAGAAAAAAAGCCGGAAGGCATCTATGCCAATCATCCATCGATCACCTATGTTGATGCTCCGGTTATGAAGATTTCCGCAAGCCACATCAGAAGGTGTATTAAGGATTCAAAAAGCGTGGAATACATGCTCACCGAGCCCGTATATCAATACGTGGAGGAGATGCATTTTTATAAGTAGAGCAATGCAGAAAGTGTTGCTCTAAACCTCATCAAAGTTTACGGTTACTTCTTCAGTCGTAGGGTGTGCCTGGCAGGTTAGAATAAATCCACGCTCAACCTCATCGGGTTCTAGGCTATAGTTTACGTCCATCGCCACTTCTCCAGAATCTAGTTTAGCTCGACACGTGGCGCAAACACCTCCCTTGCATGCAAAGGGTAGATCCGCCCCATTTTTTAGCGCTACATCAAGAATATTGGTGTCTTCGCTTTGCATATCAAACTCTGTGGCCATTCCATCCAAAATGATGGTCACCTTGGCTTTGATGTTTTCTCTACCAGTATGCACTTTTTCGCCTTTGCGCTCCGCTAGTTGCTGAGGAGAAGCAAATAACTCAAAGTGCACATTCTTTCGATCAACGCCAGCGGATTCCATTGCATCACGCACGGCATCAATCATAGGGGCAGGCCCACAAATGAATACCTCATCAATTCCTTCGGGTTGGATAAAGTATTTGAAAAATGTGTCACACTTTTCGCCATTGATGTGACCTTGCAGAAATGGATATTCATTCGCCTCACGACTCAAAACATGGAATACGCGTAGTCGCTCCATGTATTCATTCTTTAAGTCTTCAATCTCTTCTCTGAAGATAATTGAACCCGTGTTTTTATTGCCGTAAATAAGGGTGAATTCACTTTTGGGTTCCTTGGCTAAGACGGTTTTCATATGCGCCATCACGGGTGTAATGCCGCTACCTGCAGCAAAAGCCACGTAGTGCTTTTCATTTTCAGGATTTATTTCGGTATAAAACCTGCCCAGCGGAGTCATCACTTCCAGTTCATCGCCCACGTTGAGCTTTTCGTTCGCATAGGTAGAAAAAAGACCGCCTTCCACTTTTTTGATGGCTACTCTCAGATCATTATCAAGCGGACTGGTACAGATGGAGTAATTCCTACGGATTTGTTCCCCATTTATATCGAGCTTAAATGTGAGGTACTGCCCTTGTATGAAGTTGTACTCATCTTGGAGTTCGGTTGGGACATCAAAGGCAACAGAAACTGTATCTTCGGTCTCCCTTTTAACATCGCTTACACGGAGCTTATGGAATTTGGGCATAGGTAATTTTTGTGAGGATCAAATTTAACATTACCGACTTTTTAAGCAGAGAACAATTCTTGCTTCGAGTCTGTTTTTACCATGATTTTAGTCATCGCGATTGCTCTTTGGGCAGTTGAGATTTATATTCGTAATCATACAAGAGAACTTATGTCAGAGAAAGATCTAGAGAAAATATTTCAAGATAAAGTAGACAACGAAGTCAAGATTGAGCCAAAGGATTGGATGCCCGATGCTTATAGAAAAACTTTAGTAAGGCAAATTTCACAACATGCACACAGTGAGGTGGTGGGCATGCTGCCTGAGGCAAATTGGATTACCCGAGCTCCGAGCCTAACAAGAAAAGTGGCGCTCTTGGCAAAAATTCAAGACGAAGCAGGCCATGGTTTGTATCTTTACAGTGCTTGCGAAACGCTCGGTGTTGAGCGTGATGATACCATTGAGGATTTACATTCAGGCAAGGCAAAATACTCTTCAATTTTCAACTATCCTACGCTCACTTGGGCTGACATTGGTGCCATTGGTTGGTTGGTAGACGGAGCCGCAATTATGAATCAAGTTCCATTGTGTCGATGCAGTTTTGGTCCATACAGTAGAGCGATGATTCGGGTTTGCAAGGAAGAAAGCTTTCATCAGCGCCAGGGCTACAGCATTATGCTTAAAATGGCTCAAGGTACAGCCGAGCAAAAGCGCATGGCGCAAGATGCCATAAATAGATGGTGGTGGCCAGCATTGATGATGTTTGGACCAAATGATTCAGACTCTGAGCACTCGGCACAAAGCATGAAGTGGAAAATCAAGCGCTTCAGCAATGATGAATTAAGAAAGCGTTTCTTGGATATGACCGTGCCTCAATGTCACCTTTTAGGGTGTGAAGTTCCAGATCCGGACCTCAAGTTCAATGAGGAGACCGGCCATTGGGAAATGGGTGAAATCGATTGGGATGAGTTTTGGAACGTTGTGAAAGGTAATGGAAAGTGCAATCGCGAGCGATTGAGAGCTAGAAAAGGTGCCTATGACAATGGCGAATGGGTAAGAGAGGCAGCACTAGCTTACGCAGAAAAGAAACGCAAACGAAAAGCAGCCGCAGCGGCCTAATATATTATACACCACTAATCTATGTCATCAAAGAAAAATTGGCCTCTATGGGAGGTGTTTATAAGAAGCAAGGCTGGTCTTAATCATCGGCATTCTGGGAGTTTACATGCAGCTGACGCTGATATGGCACTTGAAATGGCGAGAGACGTTTATACTCGGAGAAACGAAGGGGTAAGTATTTGGGTGGTTGAATCAAATAACATTCACGCTTCTGACCCCGATGCCAAGGATGCGCTTTTCGATCCGGCAAACGATAAAATTTATAGACATCCTACGTTCTATGAGCTTCCTGACGAAGTGAAGCATATGTAACCAAGTTAAGGCTACTATCAGCTCAGCGCTTCTTTATACGTATTAATGGCCCGTTCGCGGGCCTTTTTATGATCAACAATTGGTTCAGGGTAGGAATCTTTTTCAAACTCCGGCACCCACTTTCGTATGTAATGTTTTCCAGGGTCAAATTTATCAGTCTGCAGATACGGATTGAAAACTCGAAAGTACGGGGCTGCGTCTACACCACTGCCCGAGGCCCACTGCCAGCCACCGTTGTTTGATGCGAGTTCAAAATCAATCAACTTTCTAGCGAAGTAAGCCTCACCCCAGCGCCAATCAACCAAGAGGTGCTTGGTGAGGAAGCTGGCCACAATCATGCGCACACGGTTGTGCATGAAGCCCGTTTCATTCAATTCGCGCATACCGGCATCTACAATAGGATACCCAGTTTTTCCATCACACCAAGCCTGAAACTCTTCCTCATTATTCCTCCAAGGAATTTGATCATATTTTGACCGGAAGCTGCGCTCAACCACATGAGGAAAATGCCACAGAATCATTTGGTAGAAATCTCTCCAGATCAGCTCATTTAGCCACTTTTTACTGTGCGTTTCTCCCATTCGAGTCAATGCGCGAATACTCACCGTGCCAAATCGAAGGTGTACGGAAATTCTAGTTGTGCCTCGGGTTGATGGAATATCCCTTTTGTCGGCATATGCCTTGAGTGTCTTCGCATTTATTTCTGAATTGCTCCAATCTTCTTCATGTGGTTCAAACCCCATTAACTCTAATGTGAGTAGGTCTTGATTCTCAGAAGAAGCAAAATGATCGAAGTATTCTTCCGTTGGATATGACTTGAAGAAATAGTCATTTGCTTTTTCACGCCATTTTCGTGCGTAAGGCGAATAGACCGTATAGGGAGTGCCATCGTTTTTTAGGACCTCGTCTTTTTCAAAAATCACATGGTCTTTAAACGCTCTGAATCGTAGGTCTTTGCTCTGATATAATTCAAATATGGCCTTGTCTCTTTCTCGTGCATATGGCTCGTAGTCACGGTTGGCATAGAGCCCAGAGATATAGTGATTTGAGAGAAGTTTTTTATGGATCTCTAACGGAATGCCATAGAATACCCAAAGGTCTGAACCCAATTGGTTTAGTTCCTTTTTGAGGCGTTCAATTTGTCGGTAAATAAAGGTGACCCTTCGGTCGTCCTTGTCTTCCAGTTTGGATAAGATATTTTGATCGAAAATAAAAATGGGCTGAATATTTTCACCGCTCTTTAGCGCGTGATACAAACCTGCGTTGTCTCGGAGTCTAAAATCTCTTCTAAACCAAAATAGCGCGATTTCTTTGCTTGACATACTTATGGTTTCGCGTATTCCTTTTTTGTAAGAAACTGATGTGTGTGGTATGCGCTGAGTCCAGAGGCTAAAATGGTTTGCGCTTTGGTGGTGTTTACGCTTCCATCTTCGTGAATGAGATCTGGAGAAATATCCACCAGCTTTATCTCACCAACAATCAACCTTGTGCCGTTCTTTTTGATTAGGTGCTCTTCCACTAAAGTCAATCCTAGTTTTATAGGCGATGCCTTTACAAAAGGCGCTTCAAAGTCTGCAATGAATTCTTTTTCCAAGCCTACGGTGTTGAATTCATCCTGCTCGGCATCATACTTTGCAGAAGTTTGGTGAGCTTGGTCAAGAATGGGTTCTGAAATCAGATTGACCGTGTAGTGCTTATTCTCTAAAATGTTTTCGTACGTATCTCTGCGCACAGTTGTTGGCCTTAGTATAAAACCGAGCAATGGAGGTTTTGCCCCAATGTGCACCAATGAATTGAATAGACCAATATTGCCAATTCCTTCAACGTTTTGTGTACCAATGAGTACCGCGCTCCTTGGACCGCTGATCGTATTGAAAAGTGTGGTCCAATAACGTCCTTCTGCGTTTTCCCAATTCTCAGGTGTAAATTGTGTCATTGTCTATCTAAGTCTGCTCATTCCTCCATCCACACCGATTACTTGACCCGATATCCAAACGCCATTTTCTGATACCAGATGCACAGCAAGAGAAGCGATATCTTCTGGCCTGCCAATCTTTTTAAGCGGGTGTCTAGCTTCACTGACTTCTCGTTTTTTATCATTCGAGACTAACGACTCGGCTAATGGCGTATCTGTGAGACTTGGTGCTATGGCATTTACTCTGATATCGGGAGCGTATTCCGCAGCCAGAGATCGTGTCAACCCTTCAAGTGCACCTTTCGCTGAGGCTACGCTCGCATGAAATGGCATACCTTGACTTACAGCCACGGTGCTAAACAATACCACTGAGCCATTACCCTTCTTTAGTGCTGGCAGTGTGGCCTGAATTGTTTTTATGGCACCATATACATTGAGCTCCATGTCTTGCTTGAAGAGCTCGATATCCATTCGGTGAAATGGCTTCAGATTGATGGATCCTGGACAAAAAATAAGGCCATTCAATTCCTCAAAGTCCTCGAGTTCGCTCACATCTTGTGTAACATCCAATTCTATATGTTCGATGGGTAAATGACTGATTTCCGAATTTGAACGGGATGCTACGATTACTTCGTGACCTCCTTCGAGCAGTATTTCGGTGCAAGCCTTACCAATTCCTTTGCTTCCTCCTACAACAAGATATTTCATTACGATTCAGTTTTTGAACTGGCATATGACAAAAATTCCTTGCGGGTTTCTTCGTTTTGGAATTTTCCATGATAGCTTGCGGTTACCGTGCTGCTGCTCGTATCTTCTATGCCTCGGGTGCTTACACAAAGGTGAGTTGCGTCTATGTATACTGCCACATCCTCAGTTTTGAGGATATGCTTCAGCTCTTGAGCTATCTGCTCGGTCAAGCGCTCTTGCACTTGTGGCCGCTTTGCATAGTGGCGAACGATACGGTTGATTTTACTTAACCCAATCACATGTCCATTTGAAATATATGCCACATGTGCCTTACCTAAAATTGGAACGAAGTGATGCTCGCAATAGCTATGTAGAGTGATGTTTTTCTCCACCAACATCTGGTTGTATTGATACTTGTTCTCAAACAACTTAACGTCTGGCTTATTGGCTGGATTCAATCCGGAAAACACCTCTTTAATATACATTTTAGCCACGCGCTGAGGAGTTCCTCTCAGGCTGTCATCGGTAAGATCAAGACCCATGATATCCATGATATCGCGAAACTTTTCAGCAACCAATGCCACTTTTTCGTCATCACTTTTATCGAAGGCTCCTTCGCGCATTGGTGTGTCTTTACTCGTACCGATGTGATTATCGCCAATAAGATCGATTTTATTCGTTACGGTTGATTCGGGATCAAGCTCTAATTGAGGCTTAATGTCCGCTGTATTCAACAAAGTTTCTTGGAGTTTCATATAATGTTACTTTAAGTGTGAGACCTTCTTTGATTTCATTTCGAAGAATATTCCAAATGACTATGGCAATATTTTCCGCGGTCGGATTTAGATCTTTGAACTCTTCCACTTGAATATTCAAGTTTTTGTGATCAAGACGGTTTTCAATTTTTTCTTTGATTAGGTCGCTAAGCCACTTCATGTCAACCACATAACCTGTTTCTGGATCAACTGGGCCTGTGACCGATACGATCAGTTCATAGTTATGCCCATGGTAATATTCATTATTGCATTTACCAAACAATTCTTGGTTGGTTGAGCTATCCATTTTTGGATTATGCAGCCTATGTGCAGCGTTGAAATGAGCGTGTCTGCTAACGGTTACTTGCATGGCGCACATGAGTTAAAAATTCGTGATATATGATCTTAAACCACTCGGTGTATTTGGCTGGGTTTTGGGCAATATCTTGCTCAATGGCTTCAACATTCATCCACTTCACGCTTTCAACTTCTTCTGGATTATAGTGAGGTTCACCATTCCATTTCCCAATAAAGACGTGATCAAATTCATGTTCTGTGAGTCCATGATCGAGCTCAGCTCGGTACACGAAATCAGTGAGCTTTTCCAAGTCACAATCAAAACCCATTTCTTCTTGTAGTCTGCGATGCGCACCAATTATTGCTGCTTCACCTTCTCTTGGGTGGCTGCAACAAGTATTCGTCCATAAGCCACCGCTATGGTATTTGCTCACCGCTCTCTGTTGCATAAGCAAATCATCATTGTCGTTAAAAACAAATACTGAAAAGGCTCTATGAAGTATTCCCTTTTCATGAGCCTCCATTTTTTCCATGGTGCCCACTTGTTCGTCATGCTCATTTACAAGAATTACCTTTTCCATACTAGCTTTTTCCGTTTGCTTCAAGCGTTGCCTTCTGTAGTGATCGGTATTCTAGAAATTGAAACATCCAAGACTCCTTCTCATTTGCTTGTTCAATGGCAGCGTAGATAAATTTTAAGTCATCAGGTATGTCTTTGTTGTAGTCAAGAAAATCGGGGGCACTGGATTGAATTAGATATCTCACGTACCTTAATTCAGCCTCCTCTGGCCGCTCGGCAATAGCCTCTTCTATGAAGTTTTTTCCTTCCACGAAATGGCTGAGCTTGGTGTATGGATTGAAAACCACTTCAGCCATCATGGCCTGAGCGGCACCATAATAGACCTTCACTATGGCTGATGTTTTTGGCATAGACTCCATCATTTCGAAGAAATCTTCTCGCTGTCCAATTTCAGTTGCCGCTTGAAAAAAGGACACACGTATCTCGGGCATGGTAGCTGGTTTCACATCACCCGTGGTGAGCAATGCAATCAATATTAGTCCGATCATATCAGGTTGAGACTATGCTTTAGATAACTTTCAACAAAAAGCACATACTTCCTCGGATCAGCAATGCGAATGCGTTTGGTGAGAATTTTTTGCGCATCCGTGCGCTGAATCTTCTTTAGCAATTGAAAGAAATAGAGATATGCCAAGTAAACACCAAATCTTGAAGATTTAGGCAACCGCAAAATGCCTGCGTAACCCTCGGCAAAGTCCATCATGATTTCTTTCTCGATTTTCTTTTTCTCACTATCGCCAAAGTTTGAAAGGTCTACACCTGGAAAGTAAGATCGACCCATGCCCTTGAAATCAGCTTTCAAATCTCTAAGGAAATTTATTTTCTGAAATGCCGCTCCTAGCTTCATAGCTGAATACTCGAGCTCTTTGTATTTCTCATCGTCTCCATAAACAAAGACACGCAAACACATCAAGCCTACCACCTCTGCGGACCCAAGAATGTATTGCTCATATCCCTTTTGGTTGTATTCAAATTTCTTTAGGTCCATTGCCATGCTTTCCAAAAAAGTATCGATCAGCTGTCGCTCGATATTGTACTTGTGCACAACGTGCTGGAAAGAATTCAAAATTGGATTGAGCGAAATTTTTTGCTCAATCGCCTCGTATGTGTCGTTGCGAAATTTTTCCAGCAAATACGGCTTATCATAATCATGAAAGGTATCTACAATTTCATCTGCGAATCTTACGAAGCCATAAATTCCGTAGATCGCATCTCTGATGTCGTCTGCGAGAAACTTTGTGCCCAGTGAAAATGATGTGCTATAGAGCTCTGTAGTCAATCTGCTCGTTTTGAAAGATGTTTCGTCAAAAAGTGCTTTCATTGTCTAATTGATTTTAAAATTTCTTTGGCCACCACTTGACCACTAATAAGTGAAGGAGGTACACCGGGTCCTGGAGTGGTTAATTGACCGGTGAAGAATAGATTTTTCAACTTTTTATGTCGAAGTTTTGGTTTAAGAAAAGCAGTTTGCATAAGCGTGTTGGCGAGGCCATACGCATTACCTTTAAAAGAATTGTAATCCGTTTTGAATTCCTTGATGGAATAACTTTCTGAGAATAAAATTTCATTTGAAAATGACTGCTTCGTATGCTTTTCAATGCGAGCAATCACCTTATCGAAATATTCTTTTCTTACAGCGTCTGTATCACCTTCGAGCCCCGGAGCAATAGGTATAAGAATGAAAAGATTCTCTTTACCCTCAGGCGCCACGCTGGGATCAGTTTGAGATGGACAGCAAACATAAAACAATGGGTTTGATGGCCATTGTTCATCGGAATAGATTTCAATGGCATGCTGGTCGAATGGCGTATCAAAGAAAAGATTATGATGTTCTAGCCCAGTCAACTTTTTATCAACCCCAACATAATAGAGCAAACAAGAAGGGGCCATTGTTCTTCGATCCCAATATGATGACGAATACTGTCTGTCCTCAGGCTTCAAAAGGCTGGTTTCAATATGGTGGTAGTCAGCTCCACCAACTACGTAATCGGACTTTATGGTGTCCTTGTCTGTTACGACATTCATCGACCCATTCCGGAAAATTTGAGTCACTGGCTCATTTGTACGAAAATTCACACCTTTTTCTCGAGCCAAAGACTCCATTGCTTCAATGATTTTATGCATTCCACCCATGGGATACCATGTCCCTAGTGACATATCTGCATAGTTCATCAAACTGTAAAGTGCCGGTGTGTCTTGAGGCATTGCACCTAAAAACAAAATGGGAAATTCGATGAGGCTGAGAAGCTTATCATTTTTGAAGTAAGACTGTGCAAATGACCTAAAGTCTTTTAGAAGATCGAGCTCGAACAGACCTTTGATAACCTTCCATTGGGCAAATTCAAATAAGCTATGCCCTGGTTTGTGCACTAAATCGTTGATGCCGGCATCATATTTAACAGATGCATCGGCAAGAAACTTACGTAGGGCTGTACCCGCGCCTTTCTCTTTGCTCTCAAACAATTGTTCGAGTTCTTCCATAGCAGGCGGAATGCTGACGGCTTCATCATGAAAGAAAACTTTATAGGACGGATCGAGACGTTTCAGTTCATAGTAGTCGCTGGGCTTCTTGCCAAACGATTCAAAATATCGCTCGAACACATCGGGCATCCAATACCAACTGGGGCCCATATCGAAGGTGAAGCCATCGCGCTTAAGCATTCTGGCTCTTCCCCCGATCTGTTGGTTTTTTTCGACAATGGTTGCTTCTACTCCATTGGCAGCTAATGTTGAGGCTGCCGCGAGAGAGGAGAAACCAGAGCCTATAATAGTGGCGGTTTTCATGTGGTGATTAATTCGGATTGAATTCCTTTAACGAATCCATGAGTTTTTGTCTGGCTAAAAAGATACGGCTTTTCACAGTTCCGATTGGAAGGTTAAGGTGATCTGCAATCTCTTTATACTTATATCCTTCGTGGTGCATGGTGAATGGAATACGGTATTCATCTTGAAGCGCATTCACTTCCTTCATGATTTCTTGAGTGTTGTATAAGTGACTTGGGTGCTTGTCTTTACCATCAGGAGCATTGTTTAGATAGTATAAATCTTCGCTTTGATCTATGATGGTTCTCGACTTAACTTTCCTTCTATACTTATTAATGAAGGTATTTTTCATTATGGTGTACAACCATGCTTTGAGGTTGGTTGCTTCCTTGAATTTTTCTCTATACGCAATAGCCTTCATAAACGTGTCTTGCATTAAATCTTGAGCATCGTCACGATTTGAAGTAAGACTCAAAGCAAAATATTCTAACGCTTGCTTATGAGAGAGAAGGTGATTATTATATTCTACCGTTGACATTTTGTTTAACTATTCTGATTAAATGTTACACAAAAATAAGAGTAGATATAGTAAACCCAAACTTTTTGTTTAGCTTTTTTTACAAAAGGGTAAACAAAATATTTCTATTCGTGAATGATGGCGGTTAGATCGTCCATGCTGTGCATGAATTGAACATTGGGGAATGCTTCGTTATTAAGCTTCTCACTTGGCCGAGACGCTATAAGCAATTTTGAATTCTGTGATGCTTCTTGCAAATGAGTTACAAGCTTATCTGCCGTGTTGATTAGACTTGGGTCAACAATAAAAGTCAATACAAAGTCGGGTTGGATGGTCTCAATCACATCTCCAATATCCTTTGTGGGTAAATTTTGCCCGAGATAATATACATTCTGTCCTTGCTCTTTCAACAGATAGTAAGCGAGTAATAATCCAATTTCATGGTGTTCACCCTCAGGCAAGAAAAGGACAAACTTCTTACCCTCCAGATTATTACTCAAGCGATCAATCGCGGCTATAATCTTTTGACGAATCAAACACGAGACAAAATGCTCCTGGGCAATATTGATTTGACCGATGGTCCATAAAATGCCAACTTTCTCTAGAAATGGATAAATCACTTCTTTGATGGTATCCTGAAAACCGTGGGTTTTAATGGAGGATTCGTAAATGGCATTGAACTTGGCCGCATCAAGATCGATCATGGCTGTAATGAGATCGTTGGCGCTTATTTCTATGTGTGGACCAGAAGAATGTATAAGCGTCCTGTCATATACTTCTCTTATCGTCTGCTCAAATTCCTCATCGCTCCAGCGGCAAATCTTCGAAATCTTAAATCCATTCTTACTTAGCAGAGAAACGTTGAGCAGATGCTTTAGCTGTTCATCATCATAGTACCGGATGTTCGTATCCGTCCTTTTTGGTTCGATGAGGCCATAGCGTTGCTCCCACGCCCTTATGGTATGCGCCTTAATGCCAGTTAATTTTTCTAAATCCTTAATGGAATACGTGTTCATGATTGCTAAACAACGTTTGTTGAAATTAGTTCAAATCATTTTATTGCATTTTCCAGCCATTCACATAATAACTTTATACGCTGGTTTACGATGAATTCAATAGCTCCGAGTTTAGAAGATAAGATTAAGGGATTGCCCTATAAGCCAGGGGTCTATCAATACTTGGATAAATCGGGAGTAATCATCTACGTAGGCAAGGCCAAGAATCTTCGCAAGCGTGTTGGTTCTTACTTCAATCGCGATCGATATGAAAGTGGCAAAACGGCTCTGCTGGTAAGAAATATTCGTGATGTTGAACATATCGTGGTTGAGAATGAGTACGAAGCATTGTTGCTGGAAAACTCAATGATTAAAGAGCATCAGCCAAAGTTCAACATCCAACTGCGCGATGATAAGACGTACCCTTGGATTTGCATTAAAAACGAACGCTTCCCGCGGGTGTTTCCAACGCGCAACATTATCAAAGATGGCTCAGAATATTATGGCCCGTACGCTTCAGTAAAGAAGATGAAAGCTGTGCTAGGGGTAATCAGCAAGATTCACAAGATCAGAACGTGTAAGTATAATTTATCAGAAGAAAACATAAATGCTGGTAAGTTTAAGGTGTGTTTAGAGCATCACCTTGGCAACTGCTTGGGACCATGTGAAGGCAAGCAAACGGAAGAAGATTATAATCAGAGCGTTAGTGAAATCCGTAGCATTATTAAAGGAGATGTTGATTCCGTGATTTCACAGATGAAACAAAAGATGAGCGTTGCGGCTGGCGTGTTGGACTTTGAGAAGGCAGCTGAACTCAAATCACGCATTGATTTGCTTAATGACTACCAGAGTAAGTCGGTGGTAGTGAATCCTAATCTTCAGAACTTAGACGCAGTATCCATTATTGCGGATGATGCCTACGCATATCTAAATTACTTGCGCGTGGTGAAAGGCGCCATCATTCAATCTCATTCGGTTGAGTTTAAAAAGAAGCTTGATGAGTCATCGGAAGATCTAATGCTGTCATTTGTAGCTGAAATGCGCAATGTATTTAACAGTGACGCAAAGGAGATTGTCACTTCCATTCCTATTGATGCAACTTGGGATACTATGAAGTTTCACCATGCGCAGCGCGGTGATAAGAAAGCGCTCATAGATTTTTCATTGAAGAATGTGCGGTTTTTTATGCTTGAGCGACAGCGTGCTCAGGATAAAGTAGATCCAGAACGGCATTCAAACCGGATTATGAAAACCATACAGAAGGACTTAAGATTAAAGGAGCTTCCAAGACATATAGAGTGTTTTGATAACTCAAACTTTCAAGGCTCTTATCCCGTGGCAGCGTGTGTGGTGTTTAAGAACGCGAAACCTGCAAAAAAGGATTATCGGCACTTCAATATCAAAACAGTGGAAGGACCCAATGATTTTGCATCCATGGAAGAGGTCATATATCGTAGATACAAACGACTGCAAGATGAGAATCAATCCATGCCACAGCTTATTATTGTTGATGGAGGTAAAGGTCAATTAAGCTCAGCGATGAAGAGTATCGATAAACTTGGCCTTCGTGGTAAAGTAGCCGTGGTGGGTATTGCAAAAAAGCTGGAAGAGATTTTCTTTCCAGAAGATCCGATACCATTATACATTGACAAGCGCAGTGAATCCTTGAAGGTCATTCAAAGACTACGTAACGAAGCGCATCGCTTTGGAATTACACACCACAGGAACAAACGCAGCAAAGCGGCTTTTACCAGTGAGTTGCTCAATGTTCAGGGTATTGGTGTAAAGACCGCGAAAGAACTGTTGCGAAGTTTTGGGAGTGTAGATCGTATATCGAAGCTTAAGAAAGAGGATTTAGAGAAGGTGTTGAATACAAACCAAGCAGAATTGCTGCTCAGCTACTTTAAGGACCACAAAAAACCTTGATCAATTGCCAATTGACTCCGTGATGTTTGACGAAGAGCTGAGACTTGAGTTTATTAGTGAAAACGCAACTCGGGATAAAGCACTGAGAGATAGCTTGATAGGAAAGAGAAATGTGGACTATGCGAAATCTGAAGCTTGGCCTGACGCCATCGTAGCAAAACGGGATGAAATATTATTGAAAGTCTATGAAACCGATGAGTCTGTGACTTGGGTAGAGCAGTCGGTCAGTGAATCAAACAAGACGTTGTGGTGCTAAAGGTATATTTGTCCCATTGCCATCAACTCAAGCGGAGCAAGCAAGCGATCCTTTGTGAGCTATGCAATTGATATTACTCGCACAAAGG
>Ga0222718_10003280_pt1 | contig 13939 bp, 20 predicted proteins | sample C33_27DmetaG_FD_165045 | JGI IMG/M metagenome (GOLD analysis project Ga0222718, IMG submission 165045) | Estuarine water microbial communities from San Francisco Bay, California, United States - C33_27D | ecosystem: Environmental > Aquatic > Marine > Unclassified | place: USA: California... | reverse complement strand
GCTAGTCCCAGTGCTTAAGTTGTACAACTCCATATCGTGCCTGAATATCTGAGCAAAGTCAGGATCTACTAAGATAGATGTAGTCTGAGGAGAGGTCTCAACAGCATAAAATTGCATATAAGGCATGGCGTTTAGTGAAATATACGGATAGCCAACCGTTGTATCTGCCGTAGAGTTGTAATTTCTAGTAACAGTCGGTGTTGTCCCACCTGTTGCAGTAGCATTTGCAGACATTTTAATACCCGCAATGTCGAGGGCTACAATGTAGGTATTTGCAGGAATACTTGTACCAGAAATAGCCATCCCAATAGCAACATTATAAGCTGCCGGATTGTATGTAGTAGCAATCGTATCACTACCTGCTACTGTTGTCGCTCCTGGCAAAATAGAGGTTAGACTTACCGTCTTACTGTTACCAGTGCTTGGAGCTGATTTATGAATCTGTCCCTGGTTATCAGTCCACTCATAACACACCTTATATGAGTAAGATGACCCCATCTCTAATGCTCCAAGGCCAGTCTGAGGTCCTACATAAACATTCTCTGGATACTGATGGAAACCATGCTCAACAATGCTAGAGCCATCATACATCGACAAAATACCACCTGAGATATGCAGATTATTTGCCATTGATTGGCTTACAAGAGCTTGTCCAAAGGTAAAGGTCATCGCTTGAATAGATGATTGAGAGTAGGCAACACCAGAGATAACGTTAAGATTCTCTTTATATGCTCCTGCAATCATGAACACGCCACTTGATACAGTGTTAACTTCTGTTAAGTGATGCCCGCTCATTGGGTAAGGATTAGAGTTGTCTTGCGTAGCTTTTGCCACAACAAGACCTGAGCTATTGATTAGAAAGTATGTTGGTTGTTCTGATGAGAACCTACCGGCTAGGAAGTAAGTGTCAGAGCCATAGGCAAAGGGCTTACCGCACAAGAATACACCACGGTTTAAATAAGCAGGTGTGCCTACTGTGCCAGTTCTGGTCAGTGTCATATTGCGGATGTAGCTAGTCTCTAGAGTATTAGGGTCATAAGTTAAATTAGTCTGTGCAACGCCAGTCCAAAGGCCGTAGCCTGTACCATTGGATGCGTAGCCTGTAATATTAGTAAAGTTATCTGCCACTGTCTCAATGCTGGTAGGTGCAAGCACCTGAACAGAAAGAACTGAGTTATAAACGAAGTATCTAATTCCAAGTGTTGATCTAACATAGTTTACCCACACTTCATTAAGGACTGAGTCTGCATAAATAGCTATGCCGTAGTTAGCATCCTGAGCTGTCGCAGTAACCTTAGCAGATAAAGCCAGAGCACTTGAGAGAGAGTATAGCCCCACACCAGTGGTAGAGTCATAAGCAAGGTAAATGCTAGTGCCAAGGACCGTGATATCAAACACCCAATAAGATGTAATGTCTGTTGCAATAGTAACAGCTGAGCCCAGTGTTGTTGGTGTTGCTGTGTTAATCGCTTTGTACTTAATCTTATTGTCTGAGTAGTCGATGTATACAATTACGAAGTATGAGCCAATAGCTTTTACCTTGGCATAGTACGCAGTAGTAGACACATCGGCATTGTCCACTATCTTTTGACCTGTACTAGAATCTAGTAGTGTATACTTTGCAGCACTGGTTGATGAGTCACCATACACAAAGCACTGAATGTTTCCATTTATAGCGCTGTCCGCCTCTGTCTGGTTAAAGCTGTTAGCGACAATGCTCTGATTCGTAACACCGACTGCTACTTTACTGCCTTTAAGGTCCATCTTAGCTTCTGCTGATGAATACGAATAAACATTAGCACCATCACACCCAACTAGCTCATTGGCATATGGAGCAATCATGTTACCAGCAGTTAGCTCACTTGATTGCGCAAGCCTGTCAAATCCATAGCGCTTTTGAATCTTATTAATCGCTTTAAAGAACCCATTTTTAAGTACTAACAGCTTACCTAAAGCAATCTGCTTAGGGTCACGTTTGGTATCGATACCCTTGTCGAAAGAAATGGATATGTTTTGCTTCTCTAAAGCCATTGATCACCTCAAAATACGTAGATATCAACGACAACACCCGCACTTGAAGTAAGAAGAAGAGTTTTAGCCGGTGTTGCGTTACCATCTTGGGCATCATAGATCGAAGCACTGGCTCGTTGTCTAACAATGAACCAACCTTGCAAGTCTCTATCAAGCCCGTGATTAATCGAATTACTTCCTGACACTAACGTCACCTTGCTCAAGATATAACCGTCTACTTGAGGGTTCTTTAAAATCGGAGTGAGAGCATTAGCAATGTTATCCTGCAACTGACCTATAATTCTGTCAGTGGATTGGATCTTGCTAAAGCTTCTCATTAAAACGCTCCTGAGCCATAGCCAGAGCCAGAGGCAGAAGACCATAGATCAGAAAATTGTGTATCTGCTACTGTTGCAGGACTACACGCATCTCTATTCTCAGCAGCACTCTCAATGCGCTTAATCAGCTCTGCTTTCTGCAAAGCAAATACTGTCACGTCACTCTCTTGCTTAGCTAATGCCTTAATACACGCATCAACGATGATGTATTCAGTCCATCCAGAGACACCGTCAACGGTATCACTATCAGCAGAGAGAGTTGTTAACTTTGGCACATACCACACTTGAATATTTTGATTCCCTGCCGGTGTTGGTGTTAGCCAAAGTTTATCGCCGTTTAAGCGATAGCGCATGTTTGTTACACCATAAAATGACTGAAAATTAGGGACAGCATAACGATTCCGATCAGAAAAATTAAACGGTCTGAGTGTGACAAAAGAGTCAGTCGAGTTACTAAGAGCAAGATCAACCCCAAGCAGCTTATAAAAATCAGAAGGGAGAGAATAAAGCTGATTAATTCCATCGGTAGCAATTGAGTAAGGACTAGCGACATAGTAATTGTCTCCATACTTTTGCACTAATATATCGTACAGCTCAAAGTAGCTCTGATTAATATACGAAGTCAGTTCACTATCACTAATGAACTGATCGTTTACCATATCTGATCGTTGTCTTACAGCTGTTCTAAGATTTAACAGTGTCATGGTTGTTGCCATGGTTCACTCCTTATTCAGCTTCTGGTTGTTCGTCTTGATTTTCATCCGCAAGTTGAATTTGATTCCAAAATGCCTTAAGTGCTGAAACTAAGTCCATAGCAGACTTGTCCTCAAACGCTTTTAGCATCTCTTCGGCAATCGCTTTTAGAGTCTCATCTTTATCATCAATGGCCTGCTCTGGCTTAACTTCCTGACGGCTTTCTTCACCGCCAGGCTTCATTTTTGATAAGATGATTGAAACCGTCTTTTTGTTGTCTGGTATAATCATCTTAGACCCCCTTAGTAAGCTGAGCTATTGCCAACAGTGATGTGAAGAATAAACGCCTCACCACTGGCAGGATCAGTTGCAGTACCACCATCATTTTCAAACTGAACAACGACCGTAGGGGCTGCAGCAGTAGCAACCGCTTGTGATACAACAAAGAACTGAGGAGCAGCAACAGCGCCGCCGGTCCCAATCAATGTGCAAGTGCATCCTAAAAACTTGTAGTAAGGATCTTGCAAAGTAACTGTGTATTTACCTGCTGAGTTTCTTGCTACTGATAAAATACCTTTTGAGTTAGCTGCAACTACAGTGGGAGCACCAGTGGCACCAACAGTAACGCTGCAATATAAATCAACTAGGCTTTTTTCTAATGAGTATCTAAATTGTTGAAAATATCTATTAGCCATAACATCCTTTTGGTCTTATTGACCGTGGGCGGTATTACGAACAGGCAGAGCCCCCTCACCCTGTAAGATGGAGACCCTAGAGGACGTTTTAAGTCCGATAGGGCCCCATGATTAATTAAGCAGACAAAGTAACAACAGCATTCCATCCAGGAGCGCTACAAGCTAATTGGTAGTATGCACCAACGCGCAACTCACCAGCATCAGCATTAGACACTCTCAACATCTCTAGTCCGTCACCGTATTTCAAGATCTGAGGAGCATCACCCAATGACATAAGTCTCCAAGTGTCCATTTGTAGCATGTACATACGAGCAGCTTGGCAATTTCTGTCAGGAAAGATATCGATAACACTATTAGCGCCATTTACTGCAATACCACGGAAAGCGATATCAGCAGGTCCTTTAGCGTTAACGTATTGAACTTTTGCACCCAATGCTTTTTCAAGAGCTGAGTATGAAGCGTAGTTAGTGATACCTTTACCAACTTTACCACCCTCACGAGCTACCAAGCTTGAAGCATCAATCATTGCTTCTTCGATAGATTGAGCAGAGCCATCGTAACGAACACCAGCAAGACGAACAGTATCAACTGAACGGTCAACACCGAAAAAGCTGTCACCACCAGTAGGTGCAGTAGTAGGTAACCAAGCAGCTAAACCTTTAGGCTTTAAGTTTACATCGCCTTGGATTAGCAAGTAATCATTTGCTGCCCATGATGCAGGAGTAGCAGCAGAGCCACCCAAGCCAGAAGAAGCAACAGTAATTTTACCAAGAGCACGGTCAACAGCGATAACATAACCAAGAGCTGCACGTGGAGTACCGCCATCAGTAGCATTAGCTTGCAAAACCATGTTGTTTTCAAATTGAACAACGTCTAATGCGTTAGTTAAAGTGATAACACCAGTAGAGATTGCACTGATTACACCGATAGAACCAGTACCACTTCTGAAAATACCAGAAGCTACTTGGTTAGTTGCAGAGCGAATTGCTGAATCGATAACTAACTTAGCACCTTCCAAGAAAGCCATTTTGTCAGTCTTAGAAGCAAGCATAGTTTGGTTGTCGATAGTAGCAATCGAGTACTGACTTACGCGAGTAAGTAAGAAAGATTGCAATTGAGCAGCAGACTGATTGGTCTGAGCAGTTGAGAAAGTAGCAGAAACACCCTGATTATTACCAGTGATGATAGGTTGCGGATAGTATTTACCACCGAACTCTGTGAATTTAGGTAACATCGCGAAAAAAGGGTTGTCCGCGTAAACCATGTTGTTAACAACTTGACCAGAATAAAGCTCTTTAAGAGCTGCATTCATAGCCGTAAGATCCATATAAGCAGATACTGACATAATAATACTCCAATTTTAATAAGTTAATGTTTGTTTGATTTTATTCGCTATAACTGTTGCGAGAGTACTAACGTCGTTTAGGCTTTACCCATACCTACCGGGAATGTATCACTTCGTGTTTAACTAACAGTTTACACTACACATCAATTCGTCAATTACCCAATGCAGCAAGGGCTCTTTTGATTCTATCGGTTTCGGTAGAGTTAGAGAGTCCAGAAACAGTCTGGGACATTGAATTGTTGAGGGTCGGGCTTGCTTGTTTAGACTTCTGAAAGCCGTCTTCTTCTGTAGCTGGTGGTTTTGGCGCAAGCTTTGATTGGATCTTTTTGAATGATGTTACCTTCATGGCTTCGCTTTCAAAATGGTCCTCAACTAGCTTTGCAGCTTCTTCCATGCTCATTACTTTCTCAGTCTGTGCAAAGTGAGCCTCGATAACGTCATAGATTAGGTCTACTGACTCAGGGTAGTTGTTGCACAGCTCAAAATCATCAGGCTTACCTGTTAGAAAGCCAGTGATGTTCTCTTTGAAATTTGAGATTGCCTCTTGTGCTCTTTGTTCGTCCATAGCTTTAGCTGACTTCTCACGTTCTTGTTCTCTTTGAGCAATCTCATCGCGAAGCTTTTGCATCTCTGATTTGATTGATGATGTCTCCATCTCAGCTGTAGGCTTATTGCCGTTAAGAATGAAGTTAGTTAGCTCTTCATAGCTTAAGCCTGCTTCTTCAAGGAATTTTAGAGGGTTGGTTTTAGCTTGCTCTTTAAGAGACTTGAATTTGTTAATCTCTTCATACTTAGAATCAAGGTCTAGCTTGCTCTTTTGGATCTCCTCACGCTGCTTCTGTAAGGCTTTCTCACGCTTTGCTAGAATTGATAGCTGTGGAGAGGCAAGTTCACGTGCTGGGGCTTTTGGAGCCTCAGGTGTTGGTGTTGCTTCTATTGTTGGTACTGGGATTGTTGCTGCTTCTGTAACTTCCTGCATGGTAGCCCTTCCGTGGGCACTATGCCCATCCTTGGTTATTAAACTAAAACTGAACCATTAGCATCGTATAGGACCGCTTTACCTTGGGCCTTTTTACGTTGCTCAATTTCTCTCTGTGTTGGTGCCCAGTAACGAGGTGCTGGGTAGTCACTAAGCCAGACTTTATAAATAATGCCGCTTGTGAGTTTATTCTCAGACACTCGCTTTCGCAAAAGCTGGTCTTTCATCTGATTAGGTATCTCGTTAGTACGCTTTAACATCTCTTCAACGGTAGAGCCGTAGTCAGGGTTTAGCGTGAACTCAGATGACCTTGTCCATTCCTCACCATCGATTAAGGTTAATTTTGTGTTAATATAATAGACTCGTCCCACTTCTCCGCGCTCATGGACACTGATTGCTTGCTCCCAGCTCATTTTACACCAAGTCTTCTTCTGTCTGCTCGGTTAACCCAAACATACTTCTTAAGCTGAGTAGACCACGTAGCAGGAAGATCACGGTTTGGATGACGTTTCTTCCAATCAACTAGAGCTGTCATGTAGTGAGCACCGAATTCAATCAGTGCCTTCTCTTTTTCTTCTGTGGTCAGGTCTTTCTCGTTCATGCTACTCCTGGTACGTTTGGTATTAGGTCAGATGTTGGCTCAGGCATTGGTGCAGCTTGTGGCACAGCACCAATTTGCGGTTGAGGATTAGCTTGCTCTTCAATCATACCAATCTGATCAATGAATCTGTTTATAAGTTCTAGCTTGTCTTCATCCATGTTATGCAACAGTCCTTGGTTGTAATACTCAAGGGCTAGCTCACGCGCTAACTGCAAGTCATTCTGAGGTCTAGGCGGTGTATAGATGCCATCCTCGATCATCATTTCAAACACTTTATTTAAGTAGTCCTCTGATGCATTCTGAATATCCTCAACTTGTTCAAGGTCTGGGAAGTCTAGCAAGCGTTTACCAGTACGAGGTGTGAGCATTCCCGCTTGGATGTACTCTTGAATAGTTTGAAGTTTACCCTCTGGGGTCTCAGGAAGTGAAGAGACTGGGTACATTTTCATTACGTAGTCGTCCTCTGATAGATCAATCTCTGACCAATCAACAGTCTCTAGGTACTTCTTATTAGGAAGCTTCACAGGGTAAGAGCCAATGTCATTAAAGATGTCTACTGCAACACCGATTGAATGACGACCTAACTCTAGGAAGAAGCGCTCATACATCTGTCCAATGGTCATGAAACGATCAGTCTCTATATCATTATACTCGCGTAGAGCTTTACCAGAGTTAAGCCCTGCTGGTTTATTGCTAGTAGCTGAGAGCTGGGAGATACCCATTTGCTCAAAAGCCATGTTTTTAAGGTTTGCCACTTGGTTAAATAGCTCAGGTTGTACCATTGGCGGCAAAACGTACTGAGGGGCGGTGCCTGAGTAATTAACGATAGCGCCGATATCATTGTTAAGGTGTTCTTTAACGATCTTAGAGCCATTTTCTAGGAATACTTTGAACGTACCAGCTAAGTGCATAGAGCGTTGAATGACTGAGAGCAGTTTATTAAGTTCTAGCTGAATGTTTTGAATCTGCTCAGCACCACCTTGTGCCCAGAAGCCATCTGTTCTCTCTGACCACTTCATGAACACGAATGGAAAGTAGTTCTTAGTGTACTCTTCTTCAAAGATCACTTCTCCATCGATGCAGATGCAGTGAAGGCCGTCCTTGGCTTTTGGTCCGCTTGGTAAATGCCAAGACTCTGATACTGTAACTTGATCAGAGATAGATTGGAGTGAGCCAGAATAATCAATGTAAGCTCGATTAGCTTCTTTGATCTTATGTTTCTTGTCTGGGAATGTTTCTATCAACACCTGTCTGTCGATGTTCTTAAGTCTATGAATCTGTCTAGGCTCACCGTAGTAGGCATCTGTGGCATCTGTGAATAGCTCACGAGCCATCACTCTTTCGTAACAGATTTTGTCATCTTTGCGGTACACATGGATAACGCCGTCACCGAATATGCAGGCATCTTTAAAGATCCTTGTTGCATGCTTATATGCTTCTTGTTCATAGAATATGCCCTCAACGAACTTATTAAGCTTCTTCGCTTTGCGCTGTTGAGCCCAGTTACCACCACTTGTTAAGAAGTATGGTTTTGGTTTGTTCTTAGCAATCTTAGAGGTGACTGTGTCGATAGCTGATTGCACCACGTTGAATGTGATACGGTCCTTAGGTACTGATGTTGGGGTCATTACTTTAGCAACGCTTAATCCGTTAACACCGAACAGTGTAGAGTTGCCGTAAAGCTTAGCAGAGGTCTGATACTGTACTTGGCGTTTGGTATCTGACTCAATGATCATCTTGATGACACCGGCTATTGTCTGAGCACGGTCTGTCTTGTTAACTAACCACCAACGGCGGTCACTGATGGCATCACTGTTTGGCTGGTTCTCGCCGTTATTTGAAAACTTCGTGTAATCTATTGTCATTGCTCAATCCTTTGAGAATGTTATTGTTTAGGTTGATCATCATCCTCTAGGCCGCCCACTGACCAGAATAACATCTCTGCTTCATCTGCTAGCTCGGGCTTAGGCAAAAGGCCAACGTCTGATTGTGTCAATTCAGGTACACCTACCAATTGCTTAGGCGGTGTAAGCTCAAAAAACTCAGCTTCAAAATTGTCGATTTTGATGCGTTTTAGGCCCATTTCTTGCGATATTTTGATGATTTTGCGTATTTCTGTTAACTTCATATTCTACAGATATTCGTCAAAATCGTTGTCGTTACTGCGCTGCTGCATCGAGTTCATTGCGGCCTCTAGCATCTCTTCTTCTTGTCTTAAGAACCACTCAGGTGTGGCCGGTTTTGGTTGTGGTATCTCTGGCTCATATAACCAGTGAAGGCTTTCGCGGAAGGCATAAAGTGTGGCGTCTATGATGTCAGAGTGATAACGGTCTGAGACTACAAGCTTATCTTGAGAGGACTTATCCCAGTCATATTCAACTAAGTAAGAGTCTTGCGCAAAACGAGAGTCCCTTTTGGCAAAGAACTTGCCTGTTCTTAACGCATCATTTAATAACTCAATGAATTCGAACTTGCGTGTTTTCTCAGCTGCTTGTATTGGGATGGCGAATCGTCGCCTAATCTCTTCTGCTACCTTTTTACCCAGGCCGCCGGTGTCCATGACGATGCGGTTTACATCATACTTCTTTAGTAACTTCTGTATGCTTTCAGCAAGCTCTGTGATGCCCTGCTTAGGCGCTATAATCTCTTCTATGAGATAAGCTTCCTTGGCGTGTTCATTAGAGCCAATGACAGCTATGGCATCGGCATCATCAAAGCCTATATCTATACCTATTACTATCTGCCAAGGCTTATGCAGGTTTGGCAGGACATCGTAGTGATTCTTGTTGTTTGAATACTTAATGACGAGCGAGTCTGAGTCTGTGACCCATTTACCGAACCACTCTCGTTGAATGCTTGGGTCATCAACTGTTACACCCCTTCGCTTTAGTTCTCTATCAAGTACTTCTTGATGAGTTTTATTGGACTTAAGTGATATCCAAGGATTGTCCCAGTATGTCCACTTGTGATGTGACCACTCTGAATTCTGTGAGCAGTCATAGAAATAGCCATTAGGGACAGGGCCTGGGGTACCGATTAAACATAGCACACCGGCGTAATCCATAAGTGCCGGGGCAATAACGTCATCAATTAGGTCTTGCATGTATGATTTAAAGGACTGGCACTCATCTATATAGCATAGTGTGATGGCTAGACCCCTGAACTTCTCTATCTCTGTCTTATCCTTTGCACCACTCACGTAGATTACAGAGCCGTTCTTAAGCTTAATGCTTAGCTCTGTTGAGTCTATGGTTGAGTCAATGGAGTATTGCTGCCTGATCTTTAGAAGCTCTTTCCATATTAGCTTTTTAGCATTATTGCTCGATAGCGTGATGTAGAGACAGACTCTGTCAGGATTAGACTGGGCCTCGTCCCATAAGTGAGCAGCGCAGGCAATTGTTTTACCCGCACGGCGTGAGCACACTGCTGTTTTAAATGGACTTTTGTCCCGAATAAAGGACAGCTGCTCTTTAAAGCAAAAGTTAGTTAGGTCAAAGCGTCTAAAGTATCTATCTTTAAGCTCTGCCTCGGCCCACTTAGAGTCGATTATAATCATTTAGATTTTTTAGTAGTCTCTTCTTTGATTGTCTCAGGATAGATTAAAGCATAAGGCACGTTAGCAAGAGACACGAACACTTCTAGCCCACCTTTGACCGGGATAAATATACCAACATCAGTTTTATACATATCCGGGAAGTCCTTCTCGTGTGCATTTGTAATCACGCCACCTGATGTGTTGGTGTATCCAATGAGTTGAATAGCGTCGTGGAATTTTGCTAATTTTACTTTTCTTTTTTCCATTTCAAACGTCCTTTGTTTAAATTAAGTATGGATTATACAAAATATCTTGGTTGTCCTCTACATACTCAACAACAGGGGATGTGAGATGAGTGTAGATAAAGCAGTGTTTATCAATCTGTGCTTCTCGCATTAACTCAGAGCAGATGCCGTTTCCACGGAAAGGGTACTTTACATACACATAGTGCAAAATATGGCTTTGGCCTGTTGGTTGAAATACGATGTATCCGAGTATGACTCTTGGAGCGTCTTCAAGTGTGGCAATTAGAGAGTATGAGGCACAGCGATTGATAATGTTTTTAACGATTGGTTCGTGATTTGCGTAGTACACTTTAGCAGTTATAGACTGCGCGAAGCGGGATGAGAATTTGTAGTTTTTAAGCCAACTGTTGATGATAAAGTTAGTATCTTTTTCTTCAAACGGCCTGATGATTATTTTTCCATTCATAGTTTGGCAAGGCCCTTTAGTTTCCTAATCCGTAGGAAAACAACGCCTCTGCCACCTTCCTTGTGTAACAGTTTAAGTGCAATGTCTCTAATAGACATACCATCACAGTGGCACTCCCATATTGATTTATCAAGCTCTGATTCAAACTCATACTCATGCATAAACTGCCATGCTTTTTCAAAGTACTGCTCACGCTGTTCTCTGTTTAAGTAGGCATTGATGATGGTTGAGGTGTGAGTTTCATCTTTTAACCAATCGTCTTGGTTTTTTCTCTCTATATCTTTAAAGCCGGTGTTAGCAAGCTTTCGATACCACAAGACCTCTAGCTGTTTGAACTCTTCTTTAGTCAGCTTTTTCATTCGACTTCATCTTTTGTACGATGCTGAGTAGTTCTTCGTCAGTTAAGCGCTGTGCGGTCTTCTTCTGGTTCTCATCGTCCTTCTCTTTGATCTTATCAGAAATGGCCAGTGCCCTGATGTATCTTGCCACGTCTTCTGATGAGTCTGAATCAAGCTTTCCCATCATGACAAGTGTAGTGATGTGCTTTAGGTCTTGCTCGACGATAAGTAGTGCTCGCTTTAATAGCTCTCCCGGTGTTGAACTCATTGCAGTTTTTCACAGTCTTGCAAGTGACGTTCATACATTGCTTTGAACTTGTTATTTTCCGGGAAGAATAAGCAGAGGTTTTTGATTACATCTGATGAGCTTCTGGCAACAAACGCAATGCCACCCTCTTCGTTTACTTTCATGATAAATAGTTTTTGCTCTTGAGACAGAGTGCCGCGCTTGCTCTTTACTTCGATTGCTAAAAACCTTCCGGCAACAACACCGATGATATCTGCAACACCGTTGATGTGATGTTTGTTGTTAGGCTTTCTGTATATGCCTTTGGCTTTATCATAGATGCCGACACTTTGATTTTTCCAACAGTAAACGCCGAGTAGTTTTAGCAGATTAAGAATCTGGTTTTCTATTGGCTTTTCAAGTTGTCTCATCAAGCCTCATACTTTTCTGCAAGCTTCATTATGGTTGAGATGAAATCTAGCTTTGTTGTAACTCTGTGGCCCTTAGCAAACAGTCTAAATTTTGCCTTATGCATGTAACCTTTAACAGTGTGTTCTGAGAGTCATAGCCTAACGCCTATCTCTTTATGTGTAAGTCCATCACACACCCACAAGCAGACGTTGCTTTCTTGCGGGCTAAACTTAAAGTCTTCAAAAACTTTAAGGTATGAGCTGTGCTTCATAAGTGTTTCATTGCCTTTTCTAGATCGATAAAACCTAGAATATGCATATCACCTACGTCTTTTAATTTTCTTGTTCTGTAAAATGCACCCTCACCATCTCTTACAACGGAAGCAGTACCAGAAGAGGTATTGAACTCGAATGTTTTAAACTCACCAGCATCCGCAAAACTTAAGCATGTGCCAATGTGTCCTGTCCAAGTACCGTTCATGTGTTTCCACACAACGAGACTTGCGGGCTTTGCATTAATGAACTTGTACTCTGGTTTTGTTTTTGCCCATAGTGTTTGAGTAGAACCGCCGGCAGGAATATCGAATTTAATCTTAGCTCCGTGATTAGCGTAATATGTTTCAACATCATCTAATAACTGTTGAACACCATAACAACAGTATGCTGAGCCAAGAGAGCCACCGTGAGATGTGATTATTTTATCAATAAGAGCAGAGCGGTTTTTACCGTTTATCTCTCTTAGGTTCTCATATGGCTTGATGCAGACTTTAATCGCGTCTAGTAGATTAATCTTTGCAGACTCAGGTTTTGCGATAGGCGGTAAAACAACAACAGGCTCTGGTTTTACAACAGAGGGCTCGCTGGGCTTAGTATCCTTAACAGGTTTAGGGGTAGGAATTGGGGCAGCAATTTCTTTCTTGCTGAATACAGACTTAAAGACACTAGCTAGCCAATTAAAAAACGCCATCACATCACCTCACTTGATGTAGATATTGTTTTTTTAAGCTAGATGGATGTCTAGTAAATTATCCATTTTTAAAATTAGCAACACTGCGGCAACACCGACCTGCTTACTAATAGCATTCGGATCGTACTTACCATCGGCAACATACTTTCCCTTGGTATATAGATTAGTAAACGACCACAAGTATGGTGAGTTAGTTTCTGTATGTTTACGAAGGTAACCAGTGCCATTAAATTCTTCTGCAAACTTCAAGCATTGAGGGATAGACCAGTCTTTTATTTTATCAACATGTTTTCTATGTAAAACATCAATTGCAGATGATTCCCAAGTGTAGAATGGCCCAAGTCCTTTAGGTACATGAGTTGTTATTTTCCCTAATGGGTCACCGTTATGAAGACAAGAATTAAAATTAAAACTAGCCTCAAGTCCATGGATGGCCGCGACTAACTGCCAAGGAACACCTGTCTCTTTTTGAATAAACTGATATCGTTTAATGTTAGCTAATATCTTAGAGCTATAAAGCATTAGCTTTTTCTTAGATAAGGCATCATCTTTTAAATGAGCCTTAGACCAAAGAGACATGTAATATTCAAGTGAGCCACGTTCTATCATCCTATCCCCATTCCATAATCTTTTAGATCACTCGGCCTCTTTGCGTAGGCCTTAATGATGCGCTTCTTTTTATCATAAGCGCGACCTTTGATCCAAAACAAGATGGAACCACAATCAGGGCAATTAATAGCGCTTCGTTTAACTGCCTCTTTCTCGATACCCTTAGAACTCATGTAAGACTTTTTGTTTGCACTCGCAAGACAAGACTCTGAATCACATAGCGCTGTTAGTTCGTTTGTGCTCATGGCTTAAAACACTTTACGCCTGAGATTTGTAAATCACCATATGGACGAAAGGCTAAGACCTTTGCTTTTACACTTGGATAATTTGAGGCACCATCGGTGTTCTTAATCCAATAAGCGAGAGCCTGCTGATTTGTGTAACCACAAAACTGGATAAGAGCCGCAGCTGAAACATAGCCACTTGCGTGCCAGCCATTCCAGCAGTGCGTTAACACAGGACCTCTATGATTTTTGATTGAG
>Ga0222718_10003279_pt1 | contig 13941 bp, 4 predicted proteins | sample C33_27DmetaG_FD_165045 | JGI IMG/M metagenome (GOLD analysis project Ga0222718, IMG submission 165045) | Estuarine water microbial communities from San Francisco Bay, California, United States - C33_27D | ecosystem: Environmental > Aquatic > Marine > Unclassified | place: USA: California... | reverse complement strand
GGGGCCAATTCGTTTTGGAAGTTCGCATTTTTTGCTAGCTCCTCGACTTTCCGGTTCAGGTTTTCGGAAATCTTGATCGCTTCGCCCGTGAATTCATCGGAAAGTTGCGTTGCCGGGTTGGCGGCATTCAGGGGAGGCATCGGCTTGCGGTTAATCTCATTTTGCTGTTGCTTGGCGGCATTGATTTGGTTTTGCGCCTTCTGCTGTGTCACTTTGGCATTCGCCAATTTTTGTTCCTGTGCGGCTTTTTGTGCCTGTTGTTGTGCGAGTTGTTTTTTCAAACCCTCGTTGTCAGGATTCTCATTGACTCGTTTTTGCGATTGCTGGACTTGCCGTTCGACGTTTCGATCCTGATTCTCATTATTTTTGACATTCTGATCGGCGTTTCGTTTCTTGGCCTCGGCCTGCTGCACATCTTGTTGTGCAGCCCGTTTCTGGCGATCATGAAATGACCGGCGTTGATTGTCGGCGTCTTTTTTGGCCGCTTCACGCTGCTTATCGTCTTGGTGGATTTTCTCGTTCTTACTTTTGTTCGTATCGTTTTTGGCTTGTTTGAGAACTTCTGTGGCCTCGCGCAGAGCGTTCTTTGTCTCTTGAGCTGTCTGTTCCAAATCAGCCAGAAGTTGATCTTCTCTGGCCGACTGAGCTTTTGAGGCTGCTTCGTTCAGTTTTTGCTGGGCTCGTTCAATCTTCTTCTGAGCTTCCTGAGTCTTTCCTTTTGCGGCGGTGTTTTCAGCCTGTTCCACGAGATCACGGGAGAGTTGTGAGATGTCGTTCCCCGTATCTCTCAGATCTTCCGCGATCTCCTTTTTCTTTTGTTGGAACTGTTCGTCCGCCCGTTCATTGGCACGTTGGATGTTCTCTTCATCCTGTGCGGCCTTCTCCAATGAGTTCTGAGCGTTCTCTAACGTGTCGTGTGAGATTTCCGACAACGCCTGTTGCATCGCGGGATTCCGCTGCAATTCTGCCTCCAGTTCAGACAGTAACTGCTGGCTTTCCTTGTTCGCTAACTCGGACAATTCCGTGGATGCCTCAAATTGCTGATCCATCTGCCGAGCAATTCCCTGATCCTGTTCGATCTGGCGGAGTTGTTCGCGGGAATCCGCCACATCAAGGCCTTCCTTCAATTTATCGAAATGTTCTGCGACAAATTCGAGTGCTTCGGCCGTCCTTTCCTGTTGCTCCGCGGCGTGAGCCAGCTCCTGAGCCTGTTGTTTGTTGTTTTGCTGCTGTTGGGCTTCTTCCAACTTGCGGTTCATCTGTTGGGCTGGTTCTTGGATCATGGCGATGCTGTCATCTGCGTCACGCGCCCGTTCTAGCTGTTCTTCATCCAGCAGATTCTGTGAATTGGCCTCTACGACCAACGCATCGAAGAGATCTTCAATCTGATCGTTCACCTGTTCCTGTTTTTGTTCGAGTTCTGTGACCACTTGTTGCGTCTCGGGAGTCTTTTGGTTTTCAACTTGATCGGCGGCCTCAATGGTTTCCTCTTCCAATTGGCGCAATTGATCTGCTGCCTGTTGAGCCATTTGAGGAATCGTGGGTGCATACTTGGCAATCGTTTTGCGGGCGTCGTCCATTGTCGGTTCGAGATTAGTGACCACGGAGTTCAGGTCGTTACGAATCTCTAGAAGTTCGTGTGCAGCGCCGACAATGAGATCACGATTCCAGCGTCGCTGGGTGAGTTTCTCATTGGCATCACGGACCGATTGCGACCAGCGAACCTGATCGGCATCCTGAACCAGTTTTCCTTCCACATGGGCTTCGCGTAAATGTCGGGACGCCAGTTCCAATGTCTGTTGGAACAAGTCCCACTGACGCGGATGATCAATGTGTGCTTGCAGACTCTGATGATTCCAGCGTTCCATGCGTATTAAAATATTTAAAACATCACGAGCGAGTATCAGTTCGTGACCAGCTTCCAGAGTGCGATAAGCGGGCGCAATCTCCAAAAACGCTTCAGGAATCTGTGATTCCGAAACGGAAACCGTTCGATGCTGGCTCAGTAGAAAAGTGGCCGCCCGCAATGTGAGGCCTGCATCAGCCGCATATTGAGAATCGGCATCAGCACGAGCCTGCGTCAGCTCTTTCCGTTCGCGGAACTGGTTCATATTCTGTCGCTGTTTTAAATCGACTTCGGCGATGTATCGTTCGGCTTTATTGAGCAATCGACTACTCTCAACAGAATCATCTGATTCGCTCGCCATCACCACCAATCGATTTTCCTGTCGACAGGCTTGGCCCAATTGGTCGAGTATTGGATAAAGAGTCCCTGAACGATTTTCAAAATCTTTACGGATACTAATGATGCGGGATGGCAAATTTCCATCGAGCGCGTCTACACCTTGCTTGCCGACCAATTCTCTATGAAAATCTTGGGACACTCGTTGTAACTGTTTCAGTTTATCTTCAGACTCCATCGATTCCGTGAATTTTGTGCGGTATCCCTCAGTCCACCGCAGTAGTCCGACAATCTGGTCATCAATGGAACGGGGCAATTGAGTGCGATGATCGTGCATTAATCGTTCCAGAACTTCCAATTGCTCGACCACAACCGTTTCTTGTCGATGTAGGCGTTCCCATGTTTGCGTCGGGCTGTCAACTACCAGTTGTTGCTGTTTAAGCAGGGCATCAAAATCAACAGCCAGAGCACTCAAGTAGTTGTGAGACGCTAGCAGTTGATAGTGAGTTGCAACGTTTTTGGCATCATCAGCCGAGCGATTGAACGCTTGTGCGAGATGATTAAAATCGTCGGTTCGCTCTTGTTCATTTTCAGCGTGCAGCATCGAGGTAAGTTTGTAAACTGGAGTGCTCGCGTGTTCTCCTTGAAGTCTGGCGACAACGCGTCCGGTCATCTCGAGGTCGTAGGCGTCTGCTCCTGCTGGCATTTGACTTTCAACCGCCTTAATCTCTGCCAGTAATTGTTCCGCTTGCGTTCTTTGTTTTGTCGCCAAGTCAAGCAGGGCGATACGAGACACTGATTTCTCTTCCTCACCCGATTCGGGGTTCTTCAAACGCTCGATGGCTTCAAGGGCGGAGGCTGATTGCTGTTCTGTTAAAATCGCGAATTTTTCAATTTCATCATGCAGGGCCAACTTGCGTTCCATCACGAGGTGACGCTCGGGATCAAAATCGGGAGCGGCCACCACAATTCTGAGCGGAATCGATTCCCCCGTGTTTCCTTTTCGGTCTGTTGCCACCAGCTTTGTCATGATCTGGTCGCCCGACTTTAAGTCGTGTGGCAAAAGATCCCACTGCCAATTGGCCGTAACTTGGCGTCCCTCTCCGTCATCTGTCGCAATCAATTCCAGCGGCATCACTTCCCATTCGCGTCCATTGACTGAGACATGCTGTTCCAGACTCACAAGGGGCAGATCGTCCTCAGCCATTCCCTTGAGAGCTAGGATGTCGTTCGGTGGCAAAAGCAGTGTTGTGTATTGTTGGTCGACAAACCCGGAAAGGGGAATTAAATCCGGCTGAGGACGGATTTCATATTTAGGGCTGAACAGATTGTCAAAACCTGTCTCGCTCGATACCAGATGCACTTTATAGACGCCTGACTGATCGATGGGGACTGTCGTTTGCCACAATTGTTTATCAGAATCGTCCGATGTGACGTGTGCTAACGGTACAACTTTCACTTCGTCGGAATCCTTCAGATCGATTCGTAGTTCCGCCGAGGAGACTTCTTGATCGAGCTCAAGTATGAGAGTTACTGAAGTGTCTTCCAATACGATCAAATCACCGTGAGGCTCGCTCACAGTAAGATTTGCTAACTGGCTATATTCGGGGTAGTCATAAGTTTTGTGGAACTGCTTCACCCGTGGACGTGGTCGGGATTCAATCAAATAACGCTTCGTGATTGCGTCACCTGCAAAGATACGATATTCGATTGATTCGTCAGCGACATGAATATTGGCTGCGAATTCGGTGTCTGTCCGGGCACGCATTGCTTCCCGCACGACACCTTTGTTGGGTGTGTAGGTTTCCAGCGTGACTTCGCCCACTTTGCCACCAGAAATCTCAACGACGACGGCTACTGTTTCATCTTCCGCCAGTACCAGAGAATGCGGAGTGGGTTCTAAGATCTCGACCTGAATACGGGAGACGCGGGCAATATTCGCACCTGGGAGAAATGCGCGTCGGGCCAGTTGACGGAAACGAGAATCACCTGAACTCAACAGAAACATCGTGATGCCGACGAGCAAAATTGCTGCTACGGCCCATTTGGCAACCAGCTTGAACGGGAGCAGATTCGTGATTTGTACTTTTCCCATGTACCCGGCCACTTCGCCCTGAAGCAAGCTGCGAAAGGTCGGTGAATCGTGTAGCGAGTTGGGGTCGTCCGTTGCCAATTCGACTGCTGAAAGTAATTTTTCGTGAAGTTCTGGCTCTCCTTGTTCCATCTGTGCCGCAATGAATTCTTGGGCGGGGCGATGAATCAATCGCCGAACGGAAGTTCCCCAAACCACGATCGCAACCAGTAGGTATGCCGCACCGCTCAGGCACCAGCGAGTCGAATCGGTCACTAGCCAGTACCAGTCGACAAAGCCAATGGCGGCAAAACAGAGAAACGCTGTGATGAGTCCGGTGCAGGCTCCGCGAGCCATCAACAGTCTGCGCCGACGTTGGCTGTATTGTTGCAGTTTTCTCACAACGACTGGATCGAGGCTGATGCTCATGTAACTACCCTTAACAGTAGGTGATGTACAACACGCTTGGTACTATAACAAACCTGCTCGTTTTCTTAGAATCCATTCTGCCGTGAGCAGCAACAGCATGGCCCCAAACCACCAATAACTCTGCCAAATCAGAGTTTCTGACTCGACGACTCGGCCCGAACTCAGCGGACTCAACAACTCAGGAAGCCGTTGGAATTCTTCCTCTCGGAGAAACCTTCCTTCGGAACTGCTTGCCATTTGCTTCAGCAATCGTTCATTCGCGGCTGTTTCAACCATTTCCCCCGATTCTGATGGCAAGACTATAAAATTCGAGCGAGAAATAAACGCCTGTCCACTATATCCAGACGCTCGGATAGAGACTTCGTAGTCTCCTTCGGAAAGAGCATCAGAGCGACCGCGATAAATACCAGGAACGTCTCGGTCGCCAGTCAATGTCACAGTGGAGGAGACCCGTCCTTTGCTCCAAATCAAAGCATCGACGGTCGCATTCACAGACGGTTTTCCATCCAGTCTCATCAAACGCACGCGAATATCGACGGCATCTCCAAAATCGTAGCTGACCGGACCGGAGTCGATGGAAAGGTACTCATCACTGACGGCAAACGGTCGCGGCATGATGGCAATCGCCAGTTGATTCCAGATGCGTTGATGCCAGGTGTCGGCTGCTTTGTAACGCCAACGCCACGTTTCGTCGAAGGCGAGATACAGTACTCGTCCTGCACCGACACGCCGAGTGACCATCGCGGGGTACGTTTGACCATCCACAACCGCCTCCATCAAGACTTCAGCTCCCTCTAATGCTTCGACAGCCACGAGGGAATGCGGAGCTGGCAGCTCTGTCCAGAATTTTTGGTTTGGTTGCTCGTCTGCCATCAATCTCAAGGCACTTTCGGATGTTCCAGCACTTGTGAGTTGCAACGAAGTTGGTTGAGAGGCAATATTTTCTGCAAGCCAATTAACGGGGAGTAAAGATCCCAAGCCTAGTTTGGCCATCTCTTGGAGTTTACCGCGCTGCCCATCGATAAAGATAATCCCTCCGCCCTTCACCTCGACGAACTCCCGCAACCACTCGTACTCGTGTTCTTTCATCAAAGTGGGAGCGAGTTCTCCCAGAATGACCAGATCGTATTCAAACAGAGAATCTCGATCGGTCGGGAACTGGTGCTCGCTCTTGCCGCGTGGAAGGCCAGATTGATCGGTTCCTGGTCCTGCAAGAACGGCATTAATGTGCCATTGTTCGTCACGTTCAAAAGCATTGCGAAGGTATCGAGTTTCCCAGCGTGAACGCCCATCAATCAGGAGCACTTTGTAACTTTTTGTGATGGCTGCCAACCGAATCTGTTGATGATTGTTGCTAGTCTCCGACTCTTCGGGAAGAGATGTGACCGAGGCGTTCAAGGTCAACGGCAATGCATGTAAAATTACATCGGAGGCAAATTGTCCCCCCAATTTGTCGACCAGTTCTTCAATCGGGAATTCAAATTCGATACGCCTTTGAGAACTGTTTTGCGTAATCAGTTGTTCCTGCCAAAGTATTTCATCTGAATGACTGATCTGAGCCATAAATGGTTGCCCAGGTTTCATTTGATCGCGAACAGTCATGACTCCTCGCACACGATCCTCTTTAAAGACCATCTGAGGAGATTCCACGGAAAGCACTGCGAGATCTGGAGCTTGCCGTTCGGCACCAGTGCTAACGGTATAATAACCGACCCCTTGACTCCCCAGCACTCGAGAAGTTTGCAGCGGTGAAGGACCAGCATTGTGTTGGCCATCTGTGACGAGAATCACGGCTGTGTTGGGTTCGCTGGGTGATTGCTCGGACTCATCCAGCGCGTTCACCGTTTTCTGAGTTGCTACGATTCCGGAACTCAAATCAGTCAGACTGGTAAATAATGAATCCTTCTTGAGGCTCATCGTTGGCAAAGTGCGAGGATCGGCTGCCAGGATGATTGGCTCTGCTTTGTTACCGCTCAATATCAGAACTTCGACTTCGTGTCGTTCACGTAATTGTTTAATAATACTGTCAGAGGACTGCAAAAGTGCGATCTCCGTTCTCTGCCAGCGTGTCGACTCATCGAACATAGTCAGTGCCGCTTGCAGTGACTCATCTCCTGTCTGAAGTTGCGCCTGAATCGATTTATCAAACGCCTCATAAACGGTCGTCTCTATCGTGAGGCAGCTTTCGAGACTTGCGCGAAGTTGGGCATCATCGACCAGTTCTATGTTCTCAATTGCATTTAAGGGGTCGATGACATCTGACTGAATCTGTTCCTGCAGTTCCTGTGACAGTTTGGGCTGAAGCGTCTGATAGGTTTTCAGAAACGACGCCATCTCGCGTTCGGGGTAGCCCTCTTCAATAGCCTTACCAAGTAATTGACGAGCTTTGGAGAGTTCTTCGGCCAGATGGAATTGTGATGTATCGACCGTTCCTTCGGTCAACCATCCTAACTGTTCACAAATCAGTAATTTGCGACCGGACGACATATGCTTGTCCTGCATCAACATGCTGTTGGACGCATCGAGGTAGATTTTCACACGTCCCAACTGGCCAATCACCGTGCGATGATGCACAACGGGGCCTGTTAAGATCATGATTCCTAGGAAAAAAGCAGACGCACGCAGCATCGGCAGTCCCCAGCGCAGCCGATGAGGAAGGTCGATGCTTTCGCGACGATAATATCTCCACGAAAGGACTGCTACGACTGCGGCTAACGACAGGCCGACCCAGAGCGGGAGATCACCGACAAAACGAAGACTTGTCATGTTCGGAACCTCGCAAATCGTTGTTGCAAAATTAGCTCTAGAAACATGAATGCCAACAATGCTGCCAGAATGTATTCCCAGATTTCACGACCGTGCCGGCGCAATCGATCCTGCTTCAAATACTCGGTAGGAGAGTCGACCACGCTGGCTGAAATCGACTTTGAGAGTGTTTCGATTGCGGCGTCGTCCATCAAAGTCAAATCCGATTCACTGCGTGATGATTCCACGACAAAGTGTATTGTTTCAGCGGAAGGAGTACTCATGATATAAGTCCCTGGACGTTGAGTTTGCTCATACCGGGCGAGTCGAATATTTCCTTGTGTCGTTGTTGGGATCGTTCGACGGGACTGATCGGGCAACACGATCGAAACCGTTTCTTTTTGGAGTCTCTGTTCTTCATTAGTGATTTGCTCGACAATTGCCACTGCAGGGTCACCCGTGCTGATGTTTCGGGGCGGAGAAATGTGAGAGGCCATTGTTGAGACCAGTTGTTGCATCATCGGTACGAATACTGGTTTTAGCGGCAGATCGGACCAGTCAGCATCACACGCCGTCGCCATCTGTACGACGACTCCTTCACCAAACGAGCGCTCAACGAGAAATTTGTCACCGGAGTCCAAGCGGGCAAGCACCAGAGTCTGATCGTCGGAACCATCGTCTCTGTCACCGAGTGTGTACCACTGTCGTATCTCTGCGGAAGAAATATTGCCATTGGCAGGTTCGTTAAAGAATTCCAGCGCAGGGTGCTCGAAATGCTGGGCCACGATCCGCGAAGGAGAGCCCGACTTTGACTCTCCCTTCGAAGTTTCTGCCATTCCTTTCATCGGTCCAAAAGGTAAGGGCAAGAGCCCTTTTCCTGTTTCGTAGAGCGATGTGTTGTACCAATTCAAATCAATCCGATTGCCAGCACAGATGAGAAGCGCGCCCCCCTGTGCGACATATTTTGTGAGTGATTCTTTCTGAGAATCCTGAAGTTGAGAAACATTTGCCAATATGACCACCCGGCTGCCGTTCAATATTTCTTCATTGAAATCCTTGACTGATACTGTTTGCGTTTCCATCAGATCGGACAGCCGTACTCGACCGAAAGTGAATGGAGACAGGGCAACCGAAAGATAATCGGTCTCTCCGCCGAGAGGACGAGTACTGGGATCTCCATCGACAAGCAAGACTTTCACACTGTCCCAGACAGAGACCGCAGCCGCATAACGATTGTCCGTAGACAATTGATCGTTCACGACGACTTCGACTTCCATGACATGTGAACCCGGTGACTGGAAGGTGCAGGGAAACAAAACCTGAGTTTTCCCCTTCGCTGCCAGAGAGATTTGTGTGACCGTCGATTCAACGTCGTCAATCCGCATGATGACACGTGCCGTTTCATACGGAGTGTCGCCGTGATTGGATAGGTTTGCTCGCACCGATAAAGGCTGCTTCACACCAATCGCACGTTGCGAAAAATCGAGTGATTCTACGGAGACATTGCCGTGGGACGGACTGCTGATCGGCAACAAAGTTAGTCCAGGTTTAATGTTCATCGATTCGATTTGACTTTGTATCGATTCAGGACCCTGGTCAACCGCTCTCCAGTCTTCCGATTGAAAGTCACTGATCACTATCAATTCGCGACGCGGGTGCGACATACCCGACAAGGTGGTAAATGCTTCATTCAATGCAGACGATATTTGGCTCGCACCATATCCGCCCTGGAGCAGTTTCACTTTGCGAACAACCATTTCTGAATCGAATAACGGTTGATCAAACACATGCGTCGGGCTACCTCCTGTAAGTATCACGGAGATCTCAGAACCCCGGCCGGTTGAGCTGACAATAGAAGACGCCGCTTGAATTGCCTGATCGAATTGCGTCCCGGATTCACTGGCAACGTCCATCGAGTAGCTGTTGTCGAGAAGTATCACCATCGAGACTGGAGCGTCCCCTTCTAAAATACGTGACCCCGTCAACACAGGCCGCGCCAAGCATAACGCCAAGAGTATCGGAATGGCACAACGCACCAAGAGTAGAATAAGTTGCTCGATTCGGAAACGCTTGTGGTTGACTTTGATTACTGATTCCAGCAGATGCATCGCCCCCCAATCGATGGTCTGAAACCGACTGCGATTGAGAATGTGAATGATCAGTGGGATTGCGAAGGCCGCCGCTCCAAAAGCCAGAAGCTGATTGAGGAAGATCATTTCGACTTCCTCCTTAAGGCCAGATATGTGGCGAGCGAATCGGCGTAAGGTTGATTTGTCAATAAGGGCACGAGAGAAATGCGATGGCGACTACATCCATTGGCCAATTGCTCTTGGAACTCTTTAAGTTTGTAGAGATATGCCTGTCGAATCTGAGCAGGATCAATGAGGTGCTGTTCATTCATCATTTCCAGCGATTTGAACTGCGTCCATTTCCGAAACGGAAAATCGAGTTCGTCGGGATCCCAAATCTGAAAGATAATGATCTCGTGATTGGCATGACGGAAATGGGCCAGAGATTTCATTAATTGATCGACATTGCCGAACAGGTCCGAAATGATGATTAACAACCCTCGTCGATGCAGCTTCACCACCATTTCGTGAAAAACATTACCTAACTCGGTTTCGAATTCCGGTTTTTGCTGTTGCAGTTCGTCGATAATCACACGCATGTGTTTCGGGCGGGCTCGCGGTGGAATATACTTCCGCACTTTCTTGTCAAATGTCACCAGGCCAACGCTGTCCTGTTGTTGCAACATCAGATAGGAGAGACAGGCGGCAGTGCGTACCGCGTAATCATGTTTCGTATTGCCGTTGCTACGCGAACCGCTGTAGGACATTGATCCACTGGAATCAAGCAGAATGGTACAGCGTAGATTCGTTTCTTCTTCGTATTCTCGAATAAACAGCCGGTCAGTTTTGCCGAACAACTTCCAGTCAATATTGCGAATGTCATCTCCGGGCACGTATTGCCGATGTTCTTTGAACTCGACACTGAATCCCTTATGTGGAGAACGGTGTAAGCCCGAGCAGAACCCTTCCACCACCTGTTTCGCAAGCACTTGCAGGTTGGTGAACTTGCTGATGTCTACGGCAGAGAGGATGTCGGAAACGTGAGGCATTCAGGTCTCTAATTAGAGGGATGTTTACAAAATATGAGATGAATCAGCCGAAACTCGTTGGTATCTCAGGTGTCTTTCCTAAGCCGTAAACGTAGTGCACAGCCGGAAATTCCTAACGATTGAGTATCGGAAATGATTTACAGAATTTGCTTCGACGTTTCGGGGATCTCTTCGATCAGCCGAGTGATCAAATCGTCGACGCTGACACCTTCTGACTCGGCATTAAAGGTAGGAACGAGGCGATGTCGTAATACCGGATGTGCCAGAGCGAGAACATCATCTAGAGTCACATGATAGCGGCCATGCATCAGAGCCCGCGATTTTGAAGCCAAAACAAGTTGCTGGCAGGCTCTTGGACCAGGCCCCCAATCAATCATCTCTTTCACCCAACCAGCCACGTCACCTTCACCGGGACGTGCCGAACGGACCAGATCGAGTACAAACTGCTTCACATGATCGGGTAACGGCACCAACCGTACCGTTTTCTGGCACTGAATAATCTCCTCTCCCGTCACGACTGCTTCGATGTCAGCCATCATTGTGGAGGTTGTTCGATCAATAATTTCACTCTCCTGATCGCGATTGGGATAATCGACGATCACATTGAACAGGAATCGGTCACGTTGCGCTTCCGGTAACGGATACGTTCCTTCCTGTTCAATAGGGTTTTGAGTCGCCAACACAAAGAACGGTTCATCGAGCTGATAGGTCGTCCCGCCCACGGAAACTTCATGTTCCTGCATCGCTTCAAGCAGTGCGGCTTGAGTCTTCGGAGGAGTCCGGTTGATTTCATCTGCCAGTAGCATTTGAGTAAAAATAGGACCTTTGTCGAAGACCAGATCTCGATGCCCGGTTTCCTTATTTTCCTGAATAATATCAGTTCCCGTGATGTCGGCTGGCATCAGGTCGGGCGTGAACTGAATGCGGTGAAACGAGAGATGCATCGCTTCGGCAATCGAACGGACCATCAACGTCTTGGCCAACCCGGGGACACCTTCCAAGAGACAGTGACCGCGTGCCAGAATTGCAATCAACAGTTGTTCGATCACTTCATCTTGGCCGACAACAATGCGGCCAATCTGGCCTTTGATTTTGTCGCACGCTTCCACAAGTTGTGCGGCGCGCTGTTTGTCCTCAATCTGAATGTCTTCAGTCACTTCAGGCATGAGTCACTTCATTTTATTGGTGGGTTGGAGAGTGGGGTAATCAAAATGTAGGTAGGAACAGTGTCTTACTTTGGAGGGTTGTGTCCACTGGTAGGCAGGTAGTCAACGTATCAACGTCTGTTGCAAAAGTCTATAAAAAAATAGCGATCTTTCCTGTCTCATACCAAGACTATTGCGTGATGGTTTGTCCTGCGGCTACCGTGTGTTTTGTCGATGTTGGCGATTCTTGTGTGTTAAGCTGCGCTCATATTCAATTGAGGAAATGAGTGATCTATTTATCAAAATATAATATTTCATTATCTCCTCATGGACCTGCTCTCTGTTGTGGATCCCTGATTGTTGCTCTACCGCAGATGATTACTCTACCGCAGATTGTGTATTACGCTTAAACAACAGCATATTGTGATTGTGTGACACATACTTGTTTCGCGATCCTATTGAGTATTGACTGCCACAAAAATCTACAATAAATGATGACAACTAACTGCACTCATCTCATGCGACTTGGCTTTGGTTGTCCTTGAAATACCGTGGAATCTGGTTATGGAAATTCGCCCCGCCACTGATATTGTGGAAGACAGTTTGCATGGCCATTTTTTAACGCTCCGGTGCTTACTCTTTTGTCTCGGGAAGCACAGTAATTGTCAGCGGTTGGCTGGGCAAAGAAACAAGAGTGTTCGGCCGATCTTTGGATTCTGGATCTTTGTGAAAAGGAACTTGAGACTGTCCCAAAATCGCTAACGTATAATTGCCGGGGCGTGTTCCTGGCTGCACGGTGAAGGTGACTGTTTTTTCCTTTTCATCACTTTTGAAAGCGCTGTTCGACATTTTGAAATTCCCCGGAAACGCCAGAGGCTGAATGGAGACATCGTTATTCCAGTCAGCCAGACGGCGTGTCAGTTTCAACTTCATGTCCACCGTTTTGTCCGCTTCCGCTTCAATTTTGGGGAACTCCCATTCCAACCGATACGGAGCCCCATCACGAACGGCGATGACCAGTTCACGAACGGCCTGACTGGAATTCATCCCCGCATCAACGCGTGTGTACGCGCGAACTTCGCGACGTAAGATTTTATCGCCACGTTTTCCAGTTGCGATTAAATTGATCGGCCCAGTGAAGTCTGCCGCATCATCATCAGCCCACAAGACGAATGTGCCGCGCGAGTTGTTATTGATGACCGTCGGACGGCTATGAACGCCAGTCGGTAAGTCTTCAGCAGTTAAAGTAATTTCTTCGTTGTATCCTTCTCGCTGATGAATAACGACATCCAGATAGACAGCCCCGCCGCGCCAGAGATTTGTGCCTCCCGGACCGGGATTTTGACTGTGAATTACAGCAGGATAGAAGTCAGGTCGTTGTTTATGAATCGTGAGGACATATTGATATCGTGCACCTCCGCGCTGGTAACGATCCTGTACAAGCACTTTGTACTTCTGTTTTTCGTTCAAGTTCACCATTCCAGAGGGGTCACGCAAATGTCCATCAAAAGCGTTGATCCGATGACCATAGTCATCCAGTTCATTGATCCGATTCCCTTGATCATCAACCACAACCAGATATGGGTCCGCGACGCCTGAGATTCGTTCGCAGTAAACATCGAATGAGTATTGTCCGGATTCTGTAACTTCCACCTCGAACCAATCTGCATCACGTGCCTGATCAAAGCGACCACTGAGCGTCGCAGGGAGACTTAAAGCCTGTGCTTGATCCGTCAGATTGTTGGGCTCGGTTTCTAAAGTCACCGCAGAATCTGTGAGCAATAGGGTTTGTGCATGGAACGCAAATCCGCCTGTCGGTATTCTCGGCTGAATTTGAAATCCTGTCAATGTGCAGGTGGCGGCTGTTGGTAGTACACTGTGCCCGCTGGGATGTTCTACAAACTGATAATCAGCATTTTCCAAGACTCCATCGGGTGCAACAATTTCAAAGGGGTATTCCTGAAGAGTGAATTGGCCAATCTGCCACGTTGAAGGCTTAGATTCACTGAAGTTGCGCCCATAGGCGGTAAATGTGGCCGTTTGACCGGACTGAATTGCACGTGGAAAAACATTCTCAACATAGGGACGATCAGTAATCTGCAACCGATACGGTAACCCTCCTCGATAAGAAAGATCATGTACGAGGACTTCATATTCACCATCGTCGGGGACAGGAAAATCAATGAATGGGTCGCGCCCGTGATAGTCACTGCTACTCAACAACAGTTTCCTGCCAGAGAAGAGAGACATT
>Ga0222718_10003278_pt1 | contig 13946 bp, 13 predicted proteins | sample C33_27DmetaG_FD_165045 | JGI IMG/M metagenome (GOLD analysis project Ga0222718, IMG submission 165045) | Estuarine water microbial communities from San Francisco Bay, California, United States - C33_27D | ecosystem: Environmental > Aquatic > Marine > Unclassified | place: USA: California... | reverse complement strand
GAGCCACCAATTAATTTAAGAATACCACCGCCGGGACCACCACCGATAGCCCTTACAGCATTCAATAAAGGTCTCATGTCAAACACTGACACCAAAGATGTTCCAATGGTTTTCAACAAGTTGCCAACGTTGGATAAGAACTTACCTATCTTGTTTTCGGTAAAGAATGCAGTAATGGATTTACCGGCATTGACTAATCCTTGTGGCATGGTCAGCTTTGGTAACTTTCCTTTGAGATCATCAAGGAAAATAATTATGTCATAAATTCCTTCATATACCCTATAATACAGCTTGGACATTGCTTTGGTGATCCCACCAAGTATCTTTGGACCATCAAACTTACCAAGCGTTATGAATTTTATCAGATTGTTTACAATGCCTGCTACGTATCCTGATAGAGCAGCGCCTATACTTGCCAGTAGCCCAGTGATGCCTAATTTCTTAAAGAACCCACCCTCATCATCAGTATTACTAGAAACAGTTGGTGTACCATCTTCTTCTGTGTTTACTGGAGTTACGAATCCCTTGGCCTGTGCTTCCTTTAACCTTTCAGCTTCTGCCCGGCGGGCAGCCTTTTGATCTTTTTGTTGCTCTATGAACCGTTCGCGTTCATCGTCCATATACTGATAGAAGCCATCCCTAAGCTGAGAAAGAGTCATGTGTATGGTCTCTAACCATATAAGCTGAGTGCCTTGATTAACAGCATCTATAGTAAGAGCTATTTGTCTGTTTTCAAGATTCTCTTCTTTGATTGTGTCGATTAGTTCTTGTATGTTACTCATTGCTTATTCTCTAACCTTTGTTTTTCTTCTTCTAGGTAAGCTATCAGGTACGCAACATATATTTGTCTCTCAAACGGTATCATGTTCTCTAGATCGTTCAAACTATACTTATGGTGCTGCATCAAAGAAAAGTTAACATTATAATGATTAGCAAGCGAATCATAGCCGAACGCTATGTAAAAAAACTGTTGAGGCCCTCCACAGTCACTTTCTCGTCTTTACCACACTTAGTACACTTCCATTCTATGTCATGACTTAGTTTAGGTACATCTGTAAAAAACTTTTGTAGTCTACTAAATTGCTGTTGGTTCAATCCTTCAATGAACTGCTTAATCTCATCGCTGGTAAACGAATCGTATACGTTCTCATGATCGTAGATACAAACAACACAATCACTAATTAGTTTAAGCACACTGTCAAAATCCAAATCACCTTCTGCCAATGACGAGTGTTGAATGCCAGGATGCTTCATCTGGATGCCAACAGTATCTGTTAGCTCAATCTTGTCACTGTAGTCCTCTGGAAACTTAATCTCGATATTGTCAATGTCAATTGATATCTCTGTTGCATGCTTGCACTCACTATCAAGATTAGAGTGTCTAACCTTCAAGTCGATGCTCTCTCCAACAGACTTGCCTCTCAGCTTTAGAAACAAGTACTCGATGTCATACATTGCTAGCTTAGATACATCAAAGTTATCAGAGAGAACACATGCACCAATGATATTTTGTACTGCATTGGTCATCTCTCTCGTATCACCACCCTGAAGTGCCATGAACAATACTTTCTCTTCCTTTACCAAGAAAGGACGAAACTTAATCCTTTGCTTGGATGATGGAACGGTCGTTTCAAACTCAGGGGTGTTCAATAAAGGTAAAGTCATAATTTATTTCCTCATTATGATTCTGTAAAATAACGATACTGTAACGATACCGTAAATAGCAAAAGCTCACTCGCTTGGTAGCTGTAGCTAATCTCTCCTACGTTACGAGGATATACTTCTCGTAACTTTATTTCGTGTGTCTTTGAACCAGTTTCATCGTATTGCTTGATAGTTACATCTTTAACGTAGTCTTTGTAGTAACCGGCATTAAATGCTCTCTCAGTAGCAAAGCCACTGCCTGTCCTGTGTGGACCAACTACTTTATCTTGCCACTCAGTAAAAAACTTACGCTCAGTGTGATCAGGACTGCAATAAATCTGAGCACTTATAGGTGAGAACTGAGCACCATAACCAATTTCTTGAGCTGCTCCATATACACCAGATGCAGTAGACATGATAGCTCTACCAGGAGCAGTGACACTAATTGTTCTAAATGTGATCTGCTGATTACCATCGATGATCATTTCGTAGTGTGACGTTCTCGCAACACCACGCTTCAGATCGCCTCTAATCTCGTCTAACCTAAAAGCCATTACTGTAGTGCTCCTAGTGAGTCTTTATGTATACGTGCAGCAGACGCCTTCTCAAACCGTTGTAGAGGAAGAAACAAAGCAATGTCCCACTCTACTGGTTCTATCTTGATGAACCTAGTCTTGACTTGGCTGGCAAGGTATCTTTTCATGGTAGGTTTGAACCCTTTGAATCTAGATGCACCTTTCAATATACTATAACTTAGACGTAACTTAGTCTTCTCATCATACCTTTGATCAGATACTGTCTTGTACAGAGCATCCATCAGTGCAGCTCGCTGCTGTAAGGGAAGATAGTGCATGTTAAGACCAACAAACCCACCTTCTGCTTCATCAACAGGTATTACCAGAGGGAACCTATCGTAGTATGGAAGAGTCTTCTTATGCTTAGGATCATATCCAAACAGAAACATGCCACCTACTTCTGGCTTAGCGACTACATTATCGCTACTAGAGATAAGTCTACCAGTAGTTGCTCTAGTGTTAGATGCTTTGTCTCTGAACCAGTCACGCGCTTGCTGAGTACGAGCTGGTATTTGTCCTGCTCTAGCACCCTGTGCGATGATTCTATCGAAAACGTATGCGACCATTAGATTCCTAGCTCTTTCTCTGTAACGATCTGGAACTTCCATCCACGATCTTTACAGTACTCCTTGGCGAACTGCCACTTGCTACTATTTATGCCGTAAGTAGCAACCTCATTGATATACTTTTTGGTCTTACGGCTGCGAACAGTAGGAGGTTGTGTTTGAGCGTATGGTTTAACTTCGATAAGTATAGTATCAGTAGCACCTCTAGCAGTGCGTACCTTGATTAGAAAGTCTGGATAATATCTATGTAAACGACCATCAATGGGTGATCTGTAAGGGATAACTACTTCTTCACTAGACCATTCCAGCACATTTGGGTTGTTATCACAATATACCATAAACATTCTTTCCCAACTGGACCGATAAATAATACAATCGGGATCACCTTTGTACTTGTTAGGATTGCGTGGTTTATAGTATCCCTTATGTGTTCTCATTAAACTATTTAGGCTGACATATGGCAGAAGATGTTGACAATACAACCGAGGCCTCAGAAGAAGATGCATTAGCATCTTTGACAACCGTATCGGCTGGTGGCAGCTTGAGATTCCCTGTAGAGATATCAGAGAACTATGTCACATTTACACCTCAGCCTCGTAACAGAGCAACGAAGAAGGATGGCGCTAAGGCAGATGGCGGTAGTGGAGGTATTACATTACCGATCCCATCTAATATGTCTACTGGGTACAATGCTCAGTATGATACCGGTACTGGCATTGGAGTACTTGGTGACTTCACTAGAGATAACATCAATGCTGGAACCGTACCTACCGCTGCAGAGGCTGGTCAAGCAGTAGCACAACAGATGGCTGCTATTGGATTACAGGCAAGTCCAGAAATACTTGCATTGCTTGGTGCTGGACTATCTGGTACTCCTATTGGAGCTGGTGTTGGTGCTGCACTTGGGAATATAGCTAGAGGAGCAGCTGTCGCAGCAGGTGTTGCTGCTAACCCACACCTCGCTGTTATCTTCACAGGCGTCAACTTTAGATCACACACATTCACATATAAGTTTAGTCCTCGTGATTCAGGTGAGTCTACCACTATCAAGAACATCATCAGGAGATTCAAGAAACATATGCATCCTGAGGTAGAAGGAGCAGCATTCTTTAAGTATCCAGATGAGTTTGCTATTGCGTTTAGTGGTAAGAACGAGAACTTCATGTTTAACTTTGGTACATCTGTCTTGTCAGACTTTCAAGTAAACTATAATCCAGATGGTGGAAGCTACTTCCACACAGATGGAGCTCCTGTGTCAGTTGGTATGCAGTTGACGTTCACAGAGATTGATATCCTTACCAAAGATCAAATTGCAAAGGGAAGATAATCATGGCGTACATGTTTAACAAATGGCCAACTGTTAGCTATGATCTAAAGAAGAATGGTAAGCCACTACAGCTAACCAACATCACACTGAGGTTTAAACTTAATGAGCTACTGATTGATAGAGTAGCTGTGATGTATCAGTATGATGTACAGGATGGAGAGCGAGCAGATATTATTGCTGAGAAGTATTACGGAGATGGTCAACTGGATTGGGTGATCTATCTGATCAACAACATTATCGATCCACAGTTCGATTGGCCATTAGATGATCGATCGTTTGATAGGTACATCCGTAACAAGTATGGAAGCAGAGAAAGTGCTAAGCAAACACATCACGCGTACGAAAAAATTTTGAGGGACGAGCAAATTTTATTTGACGGTACTGTTATAAATGAGAAGACTGTTATTATCGATAAGGAATCATATGATCTGACTGCTCCAGCCAATAGACGAGCAATAGATAAGTATACGTATGAGCTAGAACTTAACGAAGCGAACAAGCGAATTAAGATACTTGATCGTAAGTACTTGCCAGCTTTGATATCTACTTACGAAGCAGTGATCGAACAGGTATAATATGAGTCGTACATTTCATGAGAGCTATGGCTTAGACTATAAGTTAACTCTCACATCTCCCCTAGCTAACCAGCCAGTTATCCTCAATCTACTAGTAATTGAGCTTAATATGTATGAGGATATGTTTGGTCCTTTCATGCGTATGGAGATCATAATCAACGACTCGGTTGGATTGATTGATAAGTTCCCACTAGTTGGCGATGAAGAGCTAGAATTCAAGTACAAAAACCCTAATGACATAGAGCTCACTCAGAACTTTGTTGTCTATAAGGTATCAGGACGCACACAAATACGTAACAGAGCTCAAGTATACACTATACATGCTATCTCAAAGGAAGGGTTCAACAATACTCTCGAATACGTTTACAAGCCATTCATAGAGATGAAGCCACACGAGATAGTACAAGATGTATTCGACAATTACCTAAAGAAGGGCAAGAAGAACCTCATATCTCTCAATACTTCTAACAAGTATACTAGAGTAGCATCAGGACAGAACCCTTTAAAGCTAATCAATGAAGTATCGCTGGAAGCAAAGGGAGAAAAGTACGATAATCCATCATCATATATTTTTTGGGAGTCAGCTGATGATTTTTATTGGATGCCTGTTAGTTGGTTCTCGTCTTTAAAACCTAATTATGATTTTTTACTACAGACTCCAGTCAAGACTACACAATATGAAGCATCTGGACCTATAGGAAAGTACATAACAGGGATCAAGTTCCTAGACTCATTTGACAATATCGATCAGGCTCACAGAGGAGCCTACTACAATGAAGTCAATGTAATCGACCCAATCTTAAAGAGATTCAAGGTTCATCCGCTAAAAGAACCCGATAAGAAAAAATTTCAGTTCGATTACAAAAAAAATTGGGACGAATTAAAACACCTTCCAAATTCTGGTAAAAAATTTATTAGTGAGCAGGGAGAACTGGGAAAAGCGAAAAAAGCGTATTCTACCCATAGGAGAATGATTGTTTCCCAGATAGAAGAAGATAATGAGAACTATCCTGTAAACACGAATAAGTACTTTGAAACGATGAATCCAGTGAAGAAAGGTGATCAATTAAATGCTCCTAGGAAGAGAGAGACGTTTCTATCTAAGACAACACATGAGCTGACAAACCTGTACACTAACGTGATTGAGATAACTACTGCTGGTATTGCAGAGAACTATGTTGGGATGCTTTGTACCATATCAGTACCTCAGCCTACTCAGCTGGAGGCAGAAGAGAAGAAGTTCCTACTACTATACGGACAGAAGGCTACGTTCCTTGTTACTGCCATCAGACATCACTATGACATGGCCAATGATATGTACACTACCGTACTATCATGCGCGAAGGAATCGTTTGGTATTGAGCCTACGGGTGAGAACATTGACACGGATGGAATATCGTAATGAAAGTTAAACAAGAATTCTTTGGTTTCAATCCTGTGATGTGGATGGGAGTTGTTGAAGACAATGCAGATCCCTTGAAGCTAGGACGTCTTCGTGTTCGTATCTTTGGATGGCACAGTGGTTCGTTAAAGGAAGTTGACGGTGAGCCTGGTGTTAAGACTGAAGAGTTGCCATGGGCTCAAGTGATGCAGCCTGTCAATGCAGGACCTAATAGTGGTGTTGGTGGTCCCTTGACTGGTATTGTTAAAGGCACTTGGGTGATGGGTATGTTTCTTGATGGAGAGATTGCCCGTGAACCTCTAGTGATGGGTTCTATTGGTGGTATCCCTACTCAAGCTAACCCTAACCCTGATGGTGGTCCTCCTGTAGAAGGGTTCTATGATCCAGATGGTAATGTCAAAGGGTTCCCTAGAAAGACTGCAAGTTGGGATCTAGAAGAGCCAGATACTAACAGACTCGCTCGTAATGATAACGTCCAGGTGCATGGTGATGCAGCTGACTACGAACACAGCATCATTGATAAGAAGAAGAACAGGCAGCATAAGAGTCAGTATGGTAATGGCTACACAATTGAAGAGCCAGTACTTGATGGATGGAAAGAATTCAAGTCGAAGTATCCATTAAATAGAGTACTGGAGACTAAGTCAGGCCATATCTTTGAGATTGATGACACTCCTAAGTTCGAACGTATTCACATCTACCATAAGAATGGTAACTATATTGAGATCGGTGGTGCAGTAGGTGCCATGAATAGAATGGATAAGGTTGTTGGTGATCAGTTCACTATGATCGATGGTAATCACTACAAGAGTGTCCATGGTGATATAAATGTTGTTGGTAGACATTGTCAGCAGCTAAGTCAAACAACAGTGATAGAAGGGCGTACCGTTACATTGAAAGGTGGTGCTGTTGTACTTGCTACTAACAAAGTGCAGGTTGCTGGTAGTCTAGCAGTTGGTACTGGTGCTACCTGTAAGATTGTTGATATTAGAGGAAAGGTTTATGATGTTAAGAATGGTATTGTGGTATCAGCAACGGATGGATAATCATGCCTAGTATATTAGAGATACAACAAGATGCTCAGAAAGTCGTACGTTTTTCTACGCTAGGGCTCGAGACACTGAATGAACTAGAGCTTGACACGATCACATACAACATTGTTGATAAGGATGGCAATACCGTACGGTCGTATATAGGACGTGATAATAGACAGGCTGCTTATGATGATGCTGATAATAGCAACTTTGCTGAAGAAGAAGGAGCTCCCTTTCATGTAGAAGCAAAGTCCAATCTATCAGTTAATCCAGAGACCGGTGCTTTAGAGTTCGAAGTTGGAAGCCAAGTTGGCATTCTTTTTCCTACAGCTGAAATCAATGCAACTGCAGAGGAGCTTAAGAACTTAGTCGACTGTGAAGTGATCGAAGATATTATCAAGCGTGAAATAAAAGCGATGGTTGATTTGATCAAGACTAATACAGCAGCAGTATCAGACCTATCACCTTTCGAAGCACTAACCAACATCCCGTCTAATCCACTAAAGATTATATCGTGGGTGAAAAAGTTCGTGTCCATGTATATCGGTCCTCAGATACTTGCCCTAATCGATTGTGCCATCCAGCTAGCTCAGTTTGCACAAGCCATTCAAAACATCACTACAGCAGCTCAGGTTGCACAACAAAACGTTGCGTTGTGTGCTGCGTCTGCTCTAGACACGGCTCTAGATACTGTAATTGAGGAAGGGTTAGCAGCGTTAGGTACTACAGAAGAAGAGATTAACAATGCACTAACAACTATTAGCACGGTGCAGAGCAAGTTAAGTGGCATCACAGGTAAACCAGCCAAGTTTCAGACCGGTAGTATTGAGCAGCTGATAGAATCAGCAACGGCTGAGAACAGGGCAGGTTTTATATCAGACGTTAATGAGTATGCGACAGCATCATTGAGTGAATCAGAGGCAAGTCTTTCAGCAAACGCAGTGAGCTCGATAAGTACTTCTTTGTCTGGGGATAGCGCTTTCGCAACCAGTTCGCTAGCAAGTGCAGGTGCAGTAACAACACAGCAACAATTCACCGTGGATGGTACTACATTCACATTTGAGAACGGAATTTTAACAGCAGTAGCATAAGGAAAGTAAAATGAACACTAAAGATATGTTTGATCAGCACGTATCATCTTTGAATGCAGAGATGGAAAAATTTGAAGGTGGTAATAAGGCTGCGGGTACTAGAGCACGTAAAGCTCTATCAGAGATCGCTAAGTTATGTAAAGTTTTGCGTCAAGAGATACAAGACGCTAAGAACAGCGATAAATAATAGATCAACAATAATAATAACTGGGAGCTGAGATGGCGAGTGGTTCTTTAAACCCGCTTTTAAAGGAAGTCGTTTTCAGTGATGTCAATGTCACCTTTACGCCACATCCAGTTACTGGAAAGCTGCCCGTGCTTAAAAACGCGGATGCAGTAAAGCGCGCTGTACGTAACCTTATACTAACAAACCACGGTGAGCGTCCATACGACATGCTGTACGGAGGCAATATAAGGGCGATGCTGTTTGAGAATGCAGACGACCCTATCCTTCAAGACGAAATGGTTCGTATTATTACCAATACTATTAATAAGTATGAACCACGTGCTAAGGTCGATCGAGTCATAGTAGACGTGAAGCCTGATTCCAATACGCTGGTAGTAAAGATACGTTTCATGATTGTTAACCAACGATTCCCAGTAGACCTAGAAGTAGCAATAGAAAGAGTAAGGTAAATGGCTGCTAATAACGCATTACTAGTAACAGACATCAACTTTGATACGATCAAAGGCAATCTACAGGGCTACCTTTCTAGTCAGAGTGAGTTTCAGGACTATGACTTTGAAAGTAGCGGTATGCAGACTATTATTCAGCTGCTTGCTTATAACACGTATCAGAATGCGATCTATACTAACTTTGTTTCAAATGAGATGTTCTTAGACAGTGCTCTTATTAGAAACAATGTAGTAAGCCATGCTAAGCTGCTTGGGTTTACTCCTACTAGTGCTCGCGGTGCAGAAGCGACCTTATCTGTTACGGTTAATCCAGCAGGCTCTCCTGATACGGTAGTAGTACCTGCTAATACGACTTTCTCTAGTACAGTAGATGGCGTTTCCTATACATTCCAGTCTAAGGACACTACTACATTCACTCGTTCTGATGCAGGGGTGTATAATGCATCCATGGTAATAAGAGAAGGCGACCCTGTACAGGAATCATATACGGTAAGTTCCGTTGCACCTGTCAGATACATTCTTAATAACGAAAACAGCGATACTACTAGCTTAAAGGTATCAATACAGCAGAGTGTTTCTAATACAGCAGTACAGGTTTATAACCTTGCAGATGATATTACTACTATCAATGGTAATAGCGCAGTATACTTCTTGCAAGAGAATAACGATGGCGCATACGAGGTACAGTTTGGCGATAACATCCTGGGTAAGAAACCTTCTGATGGTAATATTGTTAAACTTAACTATAACGTAGTAAACGGCCCTACTCTAAACGGTGCTAGAACTTTTAACGGTCCTGCCACCCTTGCTGGTAATAGTTCTTATACTATTGTTACTACTAGTAGAGCAGTGGGTGGTAGTAATCCGCAGTCGGTAGATAGTATTAAGTTTAATGCTCCGAAAAATTTCTCCGCTCAAAATCGCGCTGTTACTGCAAACGACTATAAAAGCATCCTTTTAAACAATGCGCCTGATTTACAGACTATTAGTGTATGGGGTGGTGAAAAGAATACTCCCCCTGTATACGGTAAGGTGTATATTAGCGCTAAGCCATTTGATGCTAACGTATTATCAGATAGCCGTAAAGCACAGCTGGTAGAATTACTGGATGATAGAAATGCGGTTACTATTGAGCCTGTATTTGTAGATGCTGAGTATTTGTATATTGTTCCTACTATAGAGGTTCGCTATAACCCTGCTATTACTAATAAAGACGGTAATACTCTGCTAACGCAGGTTGATAGTACTATGAGCTCTTTCAATCTAAATGAACTTGGTGTGTATAATAATAATTTTTATTTGTCAGAGTTTATAAAGCAGATTGATAGTATTGACGATAGTGTAGTAAACGTAGATGTTACTATTAAGATGCAGAGACGTTTTATTCCTAATACCACTATCACTCAAGCATACCAGGTTAAATTTAATAATGCGATCTATAATCCGCATGCAGGCCACAAGTATGCAATCAGCAGTAGTGGATTTACATACCAAGGGTTTACTTGCTACTTCGATGATGATGGTGCTGGTAAGTTACGAATATACCGTTTAGCATCAGGTAACCGCGTATATGTAAGTGGTAATGCTGGTACGGTAGATTATGTACAGGGTATTGTAAAAATAAATGCAGTACAGTTTACTGCTTTTGATGGCGATGGTATTAAAGTCAATGCAGTACCTTCTAAGCAATCGGTTAATAGTAAACGTAATCAGATCTGCCAGCTTGCAGATGCTTCAGTAAACATTATTAATAATCAGACCGATCAATCAGAAGTACTATCACGTAATGTAGCATCTACTATCCAAGCTACGGTTTCTAGTGAGACCGGTGTTGTAAACAGCAGATCGATATACTAAATGGCAACCGATAAAAAAATATCGACTCTAGTTCAGTCTCAGGTTCCCGGCTATCTGCTGGAAGAAGGACCTAATCTAGTTGCGTTTTTAAAAGCATACTATGAGTGGATGGAGACTACTGGCCAGGTTACTGATGCATCTAAGAACCTACAAATCAATAAAGATATCGATACTACTAACCTTGATAAGTTCTATGCTTACTTTAAGAAAGAGGTTCTTGCAGATTTTCCAGATGCAATTCTAGCCGATAAGCGACTGGTAGCAAAGAGGATCAAGGATCTATACCGTAGCAAGGGCTCAGCCGCGTCATACAACCTTTTATTCCGAATCCTGTTCGATCAGAACGTATCGATCTATAAGCCGTCAGAGAACATTCTACGCGCTTCTGATGGGCGTTGGACTCAAGATACCTTAGTACGTCTTGGTGCTCCTTTCACGGGTAATCTAGAAGAGGCTCTTGGTGAGATAGTTACCGGTCAGAAATCAGGGGCGACTGGAAAAATTTTGCGGGTGATAACCGTTTTTGAAAGTGGCGTTGAGGTAAAGCAATTACGATTAGTAGAAGTTACGGGAACATTCGAAGACCTTGAGCAAGTATTGACTAGTAGTGGCCTAGGTGGCTTCGTTGTTAACACTATTGGTCCTTTGAAAGATGTGACGTTTGGTACTGCTAGTACGACAGGTGGTGCTGGTCACCAAGTTGGCGATGCCGTTAGATTTACTAGTGCTACCGGTGTTGATGCTGTTGGTGTGATTGATAGTACTGTTGATGAGGTAATTAAGTTTACCTTGGTTAATGGTGGTAGTGGTTATAGTGTAGGAAACACGGTTACCACTGTATCAGGCGGTACACCAAAGGGTGGTCTCACCGGATCCGTTACCGTGACAGCTGTGTCTAATACGGAAACTATTCTTGCTTTCACAGATAGAATACAAGGACTATCTGATACTCCAATCGAATATGGTCCCACCTACAGCTCTAACTCAGGTATAATCAGTTCTAACCTTGCTTCATCTAACTCTTCTACTACGCTTGGATCAGCACTTGGTACTATTGCTGTTGTAACAGGTACTATTAGTGCTGTTGATACTGTGGATGGTAACTATATTGGTGCTAAGTTACCAGTAGTATCTGCAATCGATTCTACAATCACCGAGCTGGACATTCCAGATGGCTCAGGTGGATTCAAAGGACGCAATGCTGTTATATCAGCTGCGTTCGTACCTGGATCGATATCAGATGTTACTGTAACTAATGGTGGACGCCTTTATAATGCAATTGATAGCGTAACCGTAACTAATACTACAAGAAGCGCTACAGATGCTATTGGTGATCCAGTTGTATCAGGTGTTATTAACGAAACTGGAAACTATAAGGGTACTAAAGGATTTCTTAGCTGGGATCAACGGTTACAAGACAACTACTACTATCAAGAATTTAGTTATGTTCTTAGATCAAACAAAGCTCTCAAGACATACAGAGATGTGGTACGGGATGTAATCCACCCAGCTGGTACAAAGCTATTTGGTCAGGTAGATATCGAAAATATAATCCAGATGCCTGCACTGGATGCTGAGTCTGTCGTTACCACTAACTTGATTGGTGGTAAGTTTGGTATTCCAAGTATTGGTCCAAACACTATTGTATCTAACAATGCTATGGTATCGTTGTCATTCAACATACCTTCTATAGCAGCTAATACAGTAGTTAGTAATCCTATAGTATACAGTTCTACTTCTGGCTTCGTAAGAGTATCTAACGTCAATGTGATTTCACACTATTTGACCAAGCCTGTTACTGGATACCTAATCGAGCCAGTATTGCTGGGTACAAGGACAGTTGTACAGGGTGATGGTGCTGATACCTTCTCTACCTTCCTGTCTGGCGGTACTCAGATAGAAATTGAAGATCGTATACCAGGTGCTACTGGCAACACGACATATATAGTAAATACTGTTTACAGTAACACGACATTCACAATCAATAGTAACTTTGCCGGCGACTCAATGGCGAACGGCGTATTCAGATACACCTAGAACGGTGATGTGCTAAATGGCAAAATTAATTAGTAAAAAATTAAACGCACACGTTGCTCAGCAGTTTAGGGAGGCTTTTGACGAGTCTGATCCTAGTCAGATCTATTTGTTTTATTCTAAGATCGATCCATGGGGCAATGAAAATAGTCCTCCTTCTCTCGATGACACGCTTGTGTCGGATAGAGATATATGGAGAGGAATGATTGCGTTAAAGAAAGTATCTAATAATAATGTTACCATGGCTGTTCCAAAGTATGTCTGGACATCTGGTACCGTGTATAGTGAATTTAACGATAGCGATGCTGACCTACCAGACAAGAACTTCTTCGTATTTACTAGTAACAACGAAGTGTACAAGTGCTTATTCAATGCAAGCAATACAGCCAGTACAGTAGTTCCTACAGGTCGATCAACTTCTGTTATAACAACAAGCGATGGTTATAAATGGAAGTTCCTGTATGACATCTCAGCAGCGGACTTTAATAGGTTTGGTGGTGTCAATCACATTCCAGTTAAAACGTTGTTGGCGAACGATGCTAGTGCGCAATGGGCTGTACAACAAGCTGCAGCGAATGGGGCTATTGAAATTTATGATGTCACCAACGGTGGTTCAGGTTACTTAGAGAATAAAGGTACCGTATCATCAGTTACTAGCACAACACAATTGTCTATTGCTAACACTGCTAGCGGTACTGATAACGTATATAACGGCTCTACTATCTTTATTTCAAGTGGTCTTGGTGCTGGACAGGTAAGAATTGTTACCGGGTACAATGCAACTACGAGGCTGCTAACGGTTAATACAGGGTTCACGGTATCACCAAATACGTCTAGTACATATCATATTGGTCCTCGTATAAATATTGTTGGTGATGGTAACAGAGCTGAGGCATATGCTAACGTACAGTCTGGTGCTGTATCTAAGATTACTGCTGTCAATAGTGGTTCAAGTTACTCCGAAGCAAGAGTAAACATTACCGCTAACCCAACCTATGGTTCTGGAGCAACAGCGGTTGCTTACATTGCAGGTCCTGGAGGACACGGTGCAGACCCAGTTAATGAGTTGTTTGCACGTAATGTAACATTGAACGTAGAGGTAGAGGGTGATGAGGGTGGCTTCTTTGCTGCTAACAACCAGTTTAGAATATATGGATTAATTAGAGATCCACAAATTAGAGCAACCGGTGGTGTTGCTAGTAATC
>Ga0222718_10003277_pt1 | contig 13947 bp, 8 predicted proteins | sample C33_27DmetaG_FD_165045 | JGI IMG/M metagenome (GOLD analysis project Ga0222718, IMG submission 165045) | Estuarine water microbial communities from San Francisco Bay, California, United States - C33_27D | ecosystem: Environmental > Aquatic > Marine > Unclassified | place: USA: California... | reverse complement strand
CAAACCTGGCATTATTACGACGCACATGGGCTTGGCTATCTTTCTCCTTGGTCTCCTTGTCTACATGGCTTGGCGAGGCACGGACCGCCCCTGGACGTTGTCGCTCCAAGCCCCTGCCCGCAAGAAACTGCAGATCCTCATCGTGGTGTTGCTAGGCCTAACTATCTTTGAGGGGCTCATGGGATCCCAGGTTCGAGAAATGACCGATCATCTGGCCAAAACACACATGGATGAACCACGCTCCGCCTGGACTGTGCAACTTGAACAGACGTGGATGTATTTAGTGCATCGAAGCTTCTCATGGGTTATTCTCGGCGCGGCTATTGGGTTCTACTTTCTGGCCGACAAGGCGCTGCCAAGGGGCTGTCGCTGGCTAGAGAAGGCGATTCTTGGCCTGATCGTCGGCCAGATGTGCCTCGGCCTCGTCCTGTCACAAGTTGGTATCTTGGCCATCGCCCAGATTCTACACATTGGCCTATCCTCGCTCCTAATCTCCTCGCTTGTCCTCTGGATCTTTGGGGTGTTTGCTACAAGAGATGAAAGAATCTCCTAACGTAAAAGCTTTACTAACAAACGATTGAGATTGTCAAATTAGGAGGTGCTCTCCCGACGTTCGTTCAAGAAATTGTAATTCCTCTTTAACCCTCCACTTACTGGGACCCGCATGTTTGCCACATATTCATGCGATTGGGCATCGTCGACTTTTCAAGAGTTGTTGGAATTCCGAAAACACTTCGATTTTATTACGAAAAGGAGGTTTTGATTCCCGCTGCAATAGGTCGGGAAACTGGATATCGGTTCTACGATCAACTCTGTTTCCATCGCGCCACGAGCATCACTGCGCTAAAGCGTCTCGATTTTTCTCTCGATGAGGTCGCGGGGATTCTTGGATAGCCGGACGACGATCAGGACATTCTCGATACCTCAAAACTCAGAGGGAGGGAGTTCTGCAGGAATTAGAGCGCATTCGAAACATCATTAAACAGATCTGGAGCGTCACATCTCGGGCAAGGCTATGTGCTTGTACTTCGATGGCGAATCCAAAGAAGAGGACGCTGATTTCGAACCCTGTTTTCCGATCCCCAAAGTCATCGAGGTCGATAGGATCAGTCTTCATGAGGTCCCTGCGTGCTGATTCCTGAGCTTGATCCACAAAGATCCCTACGAAGAACTTGGACAATTATACGAGAAGCTGTTCGACACTGCCAGGCAACGAGAGATAGCCGTCCAGCTTCCTACCAGGGAGATCTACGTAAAAGGGCTCGGCATGGTGTTCAGAGGCAATCCCAAACAGTATGTAACAGAGATTCAACTTCCCGTCTTATGATCGGTAGTCTCTAACCCGATTTCCCATAGCCAATCAATGTAGAGACATTCGTTGGGCTTCTCGCCAGCCACATTAGTAGACCTTGGACGCTATATTTGTTGTTTCAAAATACTCTAGAAATCAGCGTAGGCGGACGCGGTAGAAGCGTTCGGGCAGGTTGTCTGACGGTACCGTGGCAGTGGTTGTGGTTGCCGTGCCGACTACTTCTAGAATACTAATAAAACCACGTTCAAGATCATTGCTAGCTTCTATGTCGTAGGTGGCGTTGGCTTCGCTGGAGAACGTGATCTCTAGCATGCCATCTGCCGAGAGCGTGACCGACTCGATCGCGAGGTTGGGATCGACTGGTGTTGGGCCGCGGTCGTTTCCTGGGAACAGTTGGTTCGGGAAGTATTGTAGGCCTTTGGTTACGTTGATCGTTCCTGCGGCGAAGTCGATGCTATCCCCGAGAGCGGTGTTTCCCCCACCGGCGGCGAAGCTTGTGCTCGCGACTGCGAAGGCGGCTCCGTTAGCGCCCGTCCAGTCAGGATCCATGTTGGCGCTGTCCTCGCCGACCAACTCACCATCTAGATAGAGGGCGATGGTTTGGCCGGTGGCAGGGTCGCCATTGTCTACGTCGAAGGTCCAGACCACTTCTAGTTCACCGGCTGCGATCTGTCCTTCAGTTAGTGCATACTCTACCGTGGACACTGTGTTGCCTCCGTTGCCAGCGGCGCGAAGGACGAGCTTGCTGCCCGTCTCGTAGACGATGGCGAAGCCGACAGTGCCGCCGCCAGATTCCCAGATCATGTCCCGTCCGTCGTCGTCGGTCTTGGCATCGAAATCGATGAAGGCACGGAACGTCACGTCCTGCTTGTCTTCGCCACCGCGGAAGTTATCAAAGGTCGGTAACGCCATGGGCTCATTGAAGGTAAGACCAGGTTCACCCAAGCGATCTGCGGGAAGGCTAGCCGGATTATTTGGATCAGAGTTCTGAGCGACTTCGAAACCATCGCGGAAACTATCATTGTCCGTGTCTTCGTCCAAGGGGTCACTCGTTGGATTGCCGTTCACTTCTTCGCCGTCTGAGCGTTGGTCGCCGTCGGTGTCTGCGATGAGCGGCAAGGTCATGGAGGTGTTGACCTCGAAACCGTCGGCGAGGCCGTCGCCGTCCGAGTCCTCGCCTAATGGATTCGTGGACAGCTCTAACTCGGCAAAGTCGGTGAGGCCGTCGCTATCTGCATCGCCACTGCCGTCTTGAGCAAGGTCTCCAAAGATGGCGTTCTCCCAGTTGTCATCGAGGCCATCGCCATCCGAATCCACGGGGATGACGGTCGTGCCGCGGAGCAACTCAAAGCGACTCGAATCAAAGGAATCTAGGGGATCGCCTGGATCTTCATCCCAGAAAACCTCTACGGCAGAACCGCCGGTTCCTTCGAAGTAGACGAAATCCACGTCATGAAATCCAGGGAATAGCTGCACAGATCCAATGGTGTCAGCGGTGCCTCGCGTACCTGTGAATTCGCCTACGACAATTCCACTCACTGTGAGGCGGGCACCATCGTCTGAATTGAATCCGAGGCTGTAAGTGCCAGCTTCATTCACGAAGATCTGCGTGGAGGCCACGACGGCGAACTCGTTCACATCTTGTTCCGGAGTGGTCTGGTTGTCGAAAGGAGCATCCTCATCGAAGTTCCCTGCCGAGCCGCCCGTGCCGAGGAAATTAAGTGCCAGGTGCTGCCCGCCGGTCTCGGTTCCTGTGCCGCCCGCGATCATCGCCTCGGCGTCTGCTAGGCTTCTTAGTGCCGCCCCAGATCGGATGGTGTGTGTGGTCCAGACTGCGGGATCATCCTCAGCCACGGTGGGATCGCTACCGCCCGCGACTTCGAATCCATCCCAAGCGCCGCCACCGTCGGTATCTTTGATCAGCGGGTTGGCGTTTGCGTCGACTTCGGCACCGTCTTCAAGACCATCTCCATCAGTGTCTGGCAGCAAGGGATCTGTCATGTGTGTGTCCACCTCCTCGGCATCGCTCAGCCCATCGCCGTCGCTGTCCACGGCGACGAGATCGCCTAAGGTCTGGGTAGGATTGTTGAAAAGGCTGGTCACATCGCCTGCGTCGATCGCCCTGTCATAGATCTGAAACTCATCAACACTGCCAACGAGCGCCACGGCTGTGCCGATAGCGCCAATCGAGAGATTGCCTTCAAAGACATCCGGCAACGCTTCCGGAGCGTCTTCTTGAGCGACGGCCACGCCATCCAAGTAGAGCACGAGGGCATCGGTGGCGAAGGACACCGCGACATGATGTTTCTGGCCACTAGTGAGAGCCGGATCGGAAACCAGCCTAGGTTCGCCGTCGACATACCAAGCAACGCCGCCTTCTTGAAGCAGGACGGCCACGTCTGGCGTGTCGACCCCAATGCCGAACAACGTCTGCGTCACATTGGCATCGTCCAACTGAATCCAAGCAGAGACGGACATGGTCTCGAAGGGATCGAATAGGCCAATGGGCACGGTGACGGGCCCAGAGCCATTCAGTGCTAAGGCAGTGCCTTTTTCCCCGGCGACTGGCGAGACGCCTAGTTGAGCGACGCCGTCTGGAATCGTACCGTGTCTATCAAAACCACTGGTATCCAGGAACTTGGTGCTCCCTTCGGCTTCATCGAAGCGATAGCGTGCGACGGGTCCCTGTTTGTTTATCACCGAAGCGCTCACGCGGACTTCTTTCACGGGCTCCTGTTCGCTATTGCTCATGATTGAGAGGACTGATGAGAAGCCGCCAGACTCGCCTTTGGAATCGAAGAGGTAGGTGACCTCTCCCGATGCTCCGGGCGCTAGGCTGCTTGGGAAGTCCGTAACGGTGAAACGGTCAGGATTCGAACTCGTGATCTCGCTGACAGTTAGGGTTTGGCCTTCACCAAGGTTTCTCACGGTAAACGACCCCTCATGCGTGGGCGGGACGCTGGTCACTTGGCCTAACGAAGAGGTTGCGCTGGTAACGAGTGCAGGATCGCCTTGGGCGATCGGAATGGCGCCGTCGACGAGGGATTGGATTTCTTCTTGGGACAATTCACGATCCCACATCGCGACGTCGTCCATTGTGCCGACCGCCCAACGCTGTGTGGCTGGACTCAGAAAGCCGGTACCAAAGGTGACTGGAACAGCGCCTTCATCAGGATCGGTGGAGGTGTCGACCGTTTGACCGCCGCTGCCAGAGACTGGTTGCGCCACGCCATCGATGTAGTGAATGACATCGCCAATTGTCGTGCCTCCCTCGGGAAGGACGGACGCCACATGATGCCATTCGTTGTCATTGATAGGGTCGGCGCCCCAGTTGTTACCACCTTGATTCTCAGTCCGCAGGGTTTTCTCTGCCGTGCCTTCATACTTCACGTGCCAGCGGCGTCCACTATCATGAAAGCCAAATCCTACCAACACCGTAGCACCCCCGGCATTGGTCGTCTCATCGGACTTGATCCAGAACGCAATCGTCCGCGGGGTGCTGCCGTTGATGCCATAGAAATCTGGAATCTCGACCCCGGAATCGCCATCGAAGAAGAGGGCCGAACCTGTTTTCCCGTCGACCCATTCCGGCTGCCCATAGGCAAACGTGCCGTTGTGGCCCTGGCCGGAAAGATCGGCTACGGCATCGCCGTTGCCTTCATCGAAGGACCAGTAACCGACCAAGCCATCCTCGATGGCGTGGGCAAACGTGGCGGAAAGTGAAAGGAGCAGCGCGGCGAGTCGCAGGAATGTCATGAAGTGGCTGAGTTAGGGTGTGCATCACCACCACGTGCAATGTGGAGGAAACGCCTCAAGCCTCTTGAAACGGCGACTAGAACTCAAGCTTCAAAACGACCTTCTCATCTGTCGATCGCCGAATGGCAGTCACTTTTCCAGAGGATTGAGAGTGACCAACACGGCGCTGTGATCTGAAGGAAAGCGTCGTTGCACCTTCGGGATACTTTCCTCTTCTAACGCAAGTGGAAACGTGATGGCCTCCGTTGGTTGAAACTGCTCGCCCTTTAAATACAGATGATCGATCCGATCCAGCGGACTCGGTTTGCCTGTCTCCTTGTCCCGCCGGGCGAGCGGCGACCAAGTGATGCCTGGCTTCTTCAACGGATCGGGATGTACCACCCGAAAGGTATCCTTAAAGCCTGTTTTCTCTAAGGCTTTCGTGGTCGGGATGGGAATCACACGGCCATGATGCATCTGCTTTGTCGACTCCACGTAGTCTAAATGTGACGGCGTGTTCCAATCGCCACCCAGGAGTAAAGGCAAGTCGCTGTCCAAATGCCCCAGCGCACGTAAACGCTCAATCAAGGCAAGCACCTGCATCTCCCGTCCCGAATGTTTGCGATCGAGGTCTAACAAAGCTTTCATAGGTGCCTCAGGATGTTTGGCGAGATAGTAAGGCAGGTAGGCCCGGTAGTCTAACCAACACGACCACGCCAGGAGCTCGCCGAGCGGGGTGCGTATCCGCGCCCCCACGCCGTGCCACGGCTCGTGAGTGAAGGTCTCCAAGATTGGGTGCTTGGTGAGGATGCACAAATGGGGGCTCCCCCCCTGGTATGACTTCCAATCCAACTGGGTCGCGATCCAAGCGCCCAGATTTGGCCGGTCCCCATCGATGTCGTAGCTCTCTTGCATCAAAACCAACGTCGCCTGTGACTCTTTGATCACGGCTAAGGCTTTCTCGGGTCCGCGATCAAAGTGGTTCGCTCCCCGCTCTACATTCCAAATAAGTACGCGCATCTCCGTATCCGCAGACCAGCCCCATGACCACGGCAGCACTTGGGCGAGTATGAGAAAGAGGAGCAGTCGGCGATGAAGCATCATTCCCCACACTCAGCGATGGTGAGGCATCCGCCAGCGTAGAATGACTCAGACCATAGCCGATCAACCATCCTGCGTGGATCCCGCCGTCCACAATCGGCTGCAAACTTGCTAGCATGCCGAAGGTCAGACAGCCCATCAGGACAACAAAGAATGTGAGGCGGAAGAGAATGATCCGTTTCATAAGAGGCCGAACGAACCACGGCGCATGCATTCCAGGGAATCGATAACCAATTCAAAAACATCGATTTCAACAATGTTGCGATCCCGTGCTTGAGCTACGCGCATCCTTTCAACCATCCCGTAACCAACGGTTTCTGTGTTTCCGTATCGAGGCACAGTAGCACCGGCAGGATGCCGGTGACCTGGCCTGGAAGGCCAGGCTAGACTAGACTAGGACTTCTTCAAGATACGGCGCGCTGCGGCTGGTCTTTGATTTGGCGACTTGCTCTGGGGTGCCTTGGGCGACGATGGTGCCGCCGTCGGCGCCGGCCTCGGGGCCCATGTCGATGAGGTAATCAGCTTCTGCTAGGATATCCATGTTGTGTTCGATGACGACGACGGTGTGGCCGTCGTCGACTAACTGATGGAGGACATCGACGAGCTTGCGGACGTCTTGGAGGTGGAGGCCGATGGAGGGTTCCTCGATGAGGTAGAGGTTGGTCTTTCGGCTGCCGCCGACTTGTTTCAGCTTGGCGTTCTCGGAACGGGTGACGCCTTTGGTGAGCTGAGTGACGAGTTTGATGCGTTGGGCTTCGCCGCCACTGAGAGTTGGGCTGGGTTGGCCTAATTGGAGGTAGCCGGTGCCGGTTTCTTTGAGGAGCTTGAGTGAGCGATGGATCTTGGGGTTGGTGGCGAAGAAGGCTTCGGCGTCGTCGATGGTCATTTGCATGACTTCGCCAATATTCTTCTCGTGGTAGAGCACCTCTAAGGTGGCGGCGTTGTAGCGGAGGCCCTGACAGTCTTCGCAACGGACGTAAGAGGTGGGGAGGAAGGTCATTTCCATCTTGATCTGGCCGTGACCCTCACAGGACTCGCAACGCCCTTGCTTGGTATTGAAGGAGAATCGACTCGCGGTGTAACCGCGCATGCGAGCGGTGGGGACGCCGGAGAAGAGCTTCCTAATTTCGTCGAAGACTTTGACGTAAGTGGCGGGCGTGGAGCGCGAGGTCTTGCCGATGGGGGATTGATCGACTTCGTAGACGGCGGCGATGCCGTTGACGCCGGTCACGCTTTTCCATGTCTTGGGTGCGGTGCTGGTCTTCTTGGCGTTGCCTTTCTTCTCGATCTTGCTCTCGACGGCGGGACGGAGGACACCGCGCATGAAGCTGCTCTTGCCTGAGCCCGAAACACCTGACATGCAGACGAGGCGTCCTAGCGGAATGGCGATATCGATTCCGTGGAGGTTGTTGGTCTCAGCGCCTTTGACCGAGATCCATTCACCTGCCTTGCCTTTGGTGGGTATGGGACGGCGTTTCTCACGGGAGGGGTGGGTCATCGGATCACGCAAGGCTTGGCCGGTGACGGAGTGCTTGAGCTTCTTGACCTCGGCGAGTCCGCCTTGGGCAATGACTTCACCGCCAAATTTTCCGGCACCTGGGCCGAGATCGATGATCTGGTTCGAGCGACGCATGGTTTCGTCATCGTGCTCGACCACGACGAGGCTGTTTCCTTGGTCGCGGAGGTTCTCTAAGGTGTCTAACAGTTTTACGTTGTCGCGCTGGTGGAGGCCGATGGTGGGTTCGTCGAGTACGTAGAGGACGCCGCGCAAGTTGGAGCCTAACTGAGAGGCTAAGCGGATGCGCTGGGCTTCGCCGCCTGAAAGCGTGGTGGCCGAGCGATTCAGTCCGAGGTAACCGAGCCCGACTTGGTCGAGGAAGAGGAGGCGTTGGATGACTTCACGGAGGACGTCTTTGGCCACGATGGCGTCGCGGCCTTTGAAACTCAGGTGCCCGAGAGCCTCGGCGGCATCCTGGACAGCAGCTCCGGTGATGTCCTCAATGGGGGTGCCTTGGACGAGGACGTTGCGCGCGATGGGGTTGAGCCGGGTGCCTTCACAATCCGGACAGGGCATCATGTCTTCTTTGCTGGCGCGGGCGCGGCGCATTTCTTCTTGCAGTTCGGCCTCTAACACAGACTCGCCGTGTTCCGGGCCGTGAAAGGCGGTGCGCTTCTCTACTTGGCCATAGCCGCGGCAGGTGCGGCACCAGCCGTGTGGGGAATTGTAAGAGAAGAGGCGTGGGTCGAGTTCCTCAAAAGCGCAGCTGCACTCTGGGCAGGTCATTTCCGAGCTGAGCACCTGAAACTTGCCCTTGGCCAGCGCGAGCTTGGCAGTGCCTTTGCCGATCTTGAGTGCGGTATCGATCTTGGCGCGAAGTTCTTCACCGCCGAGTTCGGCCACGGTCTTCTTGTCGAGGTCGGCGATGACGACATCGATGGTGTGTTCTTTGAAACGGGCGAGTTTCTGAAAACCTTCGACTGCTTTGTACTCGCCATCAACTAACAGGGTGTCGTAACCGTGTTTGCCAGCCCATTCGGCGACTTCTTTGTGGAAGCCTTTGCGGGCTTTAATCACTGGGGCTAACAAACGCACATTTCCCTTCTTAGCTGCATTGACCACGGTGGTGGCGATGGCGCTGCCGCTTTGTTTCTCCACGGGTACTTCGCACTCGGGGCACTGTTGCACGCCGACTTTGGAATAGAGTAATCTAAGAAAGTGATAAATTTCTGTCACCGTGGCGACGGTGGATTTGCCGCCACCGCGGGAGATGCGTTGTTCGATCGCGACGGTGGGAGGGAGGCCTTCGATGAGATCGACTTCGGCCTTCTCCATTTGCTGGGTGAATTGCCTAGCATAAGGCGACATGCTGTCGAGGAAACGGCGTTGGCCCTCAGCGAAGAGAATGTCAAAGGCGAGGGTGGATTTGCCAGAACCGCTCAGGCCGGTGATGACGACGAGCTGATCGCGTGGCAACTCGAGTTGGAGGTTCTTGAGATTGTTCTCTCGGGCACCGTGGATGCAGATCTTGTCGTCCTTAGGCTTGGCGGCTCGGGAAACGACTTGATAGGCAACGGCGTCTTCCGCGACGCGATCCGATCCAAACTCTTTGGCGAGGTAGCGTCCGGTATGGCTTTCGGTTACCTTGGCCACTTCTTCGGGAGTGCCTTCTGCGACTAACACGCCTCCGTGTTTGCCAGCTTCTGGGCCTAGATCAATGACATGGTCGGCACATTTGATCACGTCCATGTGGTGCTCGATGACCATGATGCTATGCCCGGCGTCGACGAGGCGTTGCATGACTTGGAGGAGGCGGGCGACGTCATCAAAGTGCAAACCGGTGGTGGGTTCGTCAAAGATGAGGAGCGCGTGTTTGCCCTGGCTTTCCTTGCTCAGCAAATGGCCGACGAGCTTGAGACGCTGGGCTTCGCCACCAGAGAGGGTGTTCAACGGGCGGCCCATGGGTAGGTAGCCGAGGCCGACATCGATGAGGACTTGCAAGGCGGCGACGATCTTCTGGGCCATCTTGGCCTCCATGGTCTGGAAGAAGGTGGCGGCTTGATCGACGGTCATTTCTAACACATCGGCCACAGATTGGCCTAACAAGGTGGTCTTGAGCGCTTCTGGTTGGTAACGACGCCCTTCGCATTCGGGACATTGGACAAAGAGATCGCTGAGAAATTGCATCTCCACCTTCTCATAGCCAGAACCCCAGCAACGCTCGCACCGACCCGCGCCGGAGTTAAAACTGAAGTAGCCCATGGTGAGCTTCTTGGCCTTGGCTTCCTCGGTCGCGGCGAAGAGCTTCCTAATTAGGTCAAACACGCCGAGGTAAACGGCGGGTGTTGAACGCGGCGTGCGCGAGAGCGGCGATTGGTCGACCATGATGACTTCATCCAGGCCACCTACAATACGGATATTCTTGACGCGGCCGGGTGGGTCATCGGTGGTTTCGCCGAGTTGCCTTACGATATTGCGATAGAGCACATGGTGCACGAGGGTACTCTTTCCCGAACCGGAGACGCCGGTGATGGCGCAGAAGACGCCGAGTGGGAAGGTGACACTGACATTCTGCAAATTATGTTGGCGAGCGCCCTGAACGACGATGGCGGCGTTCTTCTTGAGGCGGCGACGTTTCTCCGGCACGGGGATCGTCTTGCGACCGGTGAGGTAGTCGAAGGTGAGCGAGCGTTCGGGCCCATCGGCCTGCGCGGGGCCGGCATAGACGAGTTCGCCGCCTTGCAGGCCGCGTCCGGGACCGATATCGATGAGGTAATCGGCGGTGCGGATGATGGCTTCCTCGTGTTCCACGACGACGAGCGTGTTGCCTTTGTCGCGCAGCCCGCGCATCACGCCGGTGAGCCGACCGATGTCGCGCGGGTGAAGGCCAATGCTAGGTTCGTCGAGAACGAAGAGGGTATTGACTAACGAGGCACCTAAGCAGGTGGTCAGATTGACGCGCTGGAGTTCGCCGCCAGAAAGCGTGCGGGTGGCGCGGTCCAAGGTGAGGTAGTGCAGGCCGACGTGGCCGAGGTACTGCAGTCGATTGGTGATCTGTTCGTAGAGGAGTTCGGCGCTGGGATCGGCGGCGTTGGGTGGGTGCTCGTTAAAGAACCTGGTAATTTCCTCGACGGGCATTTGCCAGAGCTGAGGCAGGGTGTGGCCTTCGTAGCGGAACTGTAGGGCTTCCGGTTGCAATCGATCGCCGCCACACGCGCGGCAGGTCGTGTAGGAACGGAAACGACTGAGAAAGACGCGGACGTGCATCTTGTAGATCTTCTTCTCGATCCAATCGAAGAAGCCTTGCACGCCATACCAATCGCCGCGTTGCCAGGCGTTCTCGGGGTCGCCGTGTTTGCCTTGGTCGCCGAAGAGAACCCAGTCTTGGTGTTTCTTGGGCAAGTCTTCGAAGGGGATCTCGACATCGATCTTGTGTCGTCGCGCTTCGCGGATGAGATCGAGTTGGCACTCTTGATAGTTACTGCCTTTGAACGCAACGATGGCTTCATCTAACAAGCTGACGCCAGGATCAGGAATGGCTTTCTCGAGATCGATGCCGATGGTGCGCCCGAAACCCTTGCAGGAGGGGCAAGCGCCTAGGGGGTGATTGAAATTGAAGAGGCCCGGGGAAGGCGGGCGGATGCTTTCATCGCAGGGGGCGCAGTGCCAGCCGGAAGAGAACGATTGGTTCTGCCGCGGGGTGTCGGCATCGATGGCTTGGAGCTTGCCTTTGCCAAAGCGGTTGGCAGCTTCGATGGCTTCTAACAGACGCCCAGATTGGTCTTTGTCGACGCGGAGCCGGTCTTGGATGACATCGATGATGGCTGGGAGCGTGCGTTTCTTGTAGGTCTCGGGTTCGTCGGTGCGGTAGTCTTTGCCGAAGAGGCGGACTCTGACATAACCTTGGCCTTGGAGGAATTCGAAGAAGGGGCCGGGCTTCGTCTTTTCCGGTACGGGCACGCCAAAGGTGATGAGAATGCGTTTGCCGTCGAAGCGTCTCTTGATCTGACGTGCGATGGTGGTGGGATTGTCCGGCTGTACGTTGGCATCACAGCCCGGGCAGTGGGCCTGAGCGACTTTCGGGAAGTAGAGTTTGAGGTAATCATTCACCTCCGTGATCGAGCCGACGGTGGAACGTGTCGTTTTGACGTTGTTCACCTGTTCGATGGCGATGGCTGGTGGGATGCCTTCGATGCTATCGACCAAGGGTTTGTCCATGCGGTCGAAGAATTGCCGCGTGTAGGGCGAGAAGGTTTCGACATAGCGGCGCTGGCCTTCGGCATAGATGGTCTGGAAGGCGAGCGAGGATTTGCCCGAACCACTCGGGCCGGTGATGACCGTGAGTTCGTTGATCGGGATGTCGACATCGACGCCTTGGAGGTTGTTTTGACGCGCGCCGCGAATGCGAATGGCTGAAAAGTCAGCTTGTTTCTTTTTAGCTTTCTTCTTTGAAGTCACGCGTTTAGGGCGTGCTGGGGGCTTCTTCTTTGGCGGCATCTCCTAAGAAACGATCATCATCTCCCTATGGGGGCAATTGCTATCGTACGATTCCACTTGGCTGGGAAGTCGGATTCAGGAAGTCAGGCGTTGAAGTCTCTTGGAGCTATCCAAGATTGGCGTATCGCAATGCATGAAAAGAGGATGTCGTGGTGGCTGTGGCCGAATGTGCTCAGCTTGGATGCGCCAATCGTCGCCCTGGTTTGGCATCTGGCGTTCGCCCGGACGTATGAGGTGCCAGTGGGTGAGGTTGAGGCGGCTTTGCTAGGGTTGGCGGTTTGGGCGATCTATGTGGCGGATCGCTTGCTCGATACCGCCCGGGCGAATGACTCAGAGGAAACGGCGCGCCACGCCTTTCATGCGCGGCATCGGCGTGCCTTTCTAGTGGGGATACTCGTGGCCTTGGTGGTTGCTGCCGTTTTGGCGATTCAGTTGGAACGGCTGCTGCTGATCTTTGGAGCGCTGATGACCAGCCTAAGCGTGGTGTATGGGTGGCTAGTGCATCGACGGGTGGTACGTGTCCCGAAAGAAGCCTTGTGTGGTGCGGTATTCAGTGTGGGTGTGCTGGGATCATTGTTTGTCGATCCTGTGCCTTGGGTATCGATGGCGCTCTTTGCCGCGGTCTGTACAGCGAATTGTGTGGTGATTTCCTTTGTCGAGGGAGAGATTTCGGAAAGTTGTCGGCGTTGGCTTGGATTGGTCTTGTTAGTTTTGGCAACGATGAGTGTCTTGGTTGGCGGTGTGATTCATTTAGCGATGGCGACTTCGTTCCTAGGACTCCTGGTGCTTCATGTGGCTCGGCTGCCCAAGGAAGCCACACGGGTCTTGGCGGATGTGGTGTTGCTAACGCCTTTGTTGGCTTGGTCTTGGTTATGAGCTATGACGTCCTTGCGCCTTTCTACGCTACGCTGGAGAGGCTGACCTTTGGGCGTGCTTTGCAACGGGCGCGTTGTGCTCCATTGCAGACGAACGTAGCTCCCTCTACCGTGTTGGTGCTTGGTGATGGTGATGGTCGGTTTCTTGAACTAGCGGTGGGAGCGTGGCCAGGAGCGACCTTTGTGGTGGTGGATCAAAGTGCTGCCATGCTGGCGTTGGCCAAGAAGCGCGCTGAGGGATGCTGCATGCGTTTCGTGCAGGCCGATGTGCGCGACGGTTTAAGAGCGTTAGATGATCACTGCTTTGATGTGGTGGTGAGTCATTTCTTCATGGATTGTTTTACCGAGTCGACGCTAAAGCGTTTGGTGTCGGAGGTGGCTGATCAGATGAGCCCGGAAGGATGCTGGTTTGTTAGCGAATTTGCTGCAAAGGCTTGGTGGCATCGCTTCTTGCTTAGGCTGATGTATCGTTTCTTCCACAACCTGACAGAAACGGAGGCACGGAGCTTTCCGAAATACGGCGAGGTGCTGTCGCGGGCGGGATTCTCTGCCGAGCGTTTGGGCGTGTGGCGAGCGGGCTTTGTGGTGGCGGATGTTTGGCATCGAGAGCAAAGCTGAGTCTAAGGAGGGTTTTCCAACACTTTGAGCTTGATGAGCTATCTAGTTAGCTATGAAAACGAATCTATCCCGGAGGGTTGGAAGAGCGTTCACGCTCTTGGAGCTGCTTGTTGTCATGAGCATTATCGCCATCCTAGCTGAGGCTGGCCTGAAGGGCATGGGGCTGCCAAGGAGTTCGCCCGACGAGCGCACGCGCACACGGATTGCCTAAATCTCCAGGCTGCCCTGGATGACTATTTGTTGGATCATTCCTCGTTTCCGTCGGCCTGGTCTGGCCTTCTGGCGACGGAAGGGGACTTTCTCAACACGCT
>Ga0222718_10003272_pt1 | contig 13959 bp, 9 predicted proteins | sample C33_27DmetaG_FD_165045 | JGI IMG/M metagenome (GOLD analysis project Ga0222718, IMG submission 165045) | Estuarine water microbial communities from San Francisco Bay, California, United States - C33_27D | ecosystem: Environmental > Aquatic > Marine > Unclassified | place: USA: California... | reverse complement strand
TAGGATATCCTTTCTCAATCAGATGCTCATCAATGAATGAGACTTCATCAGAGTTTCTGTGAATCATTGTGATGAAAGACGTAAGGATGTCTGCCACATCTCTCACAGGACAGATGATCTTTGGGTTGGGTGTAATGTAAGTCTTAATTCTCTCTATATTATTACTCCATGCTCTGCAGTGATCAATCACCACAGGTTCTTCGGTGTCAAAGTAAAAGTTATCAATGACCTTTGAGACCAAATTATAAGCAGACTTTGGTTTTGGGTAAGCAAGATACTGCTCACTGGTGGTGAAATACTCATCAGTGTAATACATCAGTTCCAGAATGGGACTGACGGGTTCTGTGTGAATGTCTGGGTTTTGGTTGAGTAAACTCTTCAATAAGGTGCTTCCTGCTCTGGGAAGACCTGCCATAAAATGATATGTTTTACTCATTACCACCAATCAGTTGGGTTGAAGAAGAACAATTGAACCAATCTTCCATTCTCAAAACAGTCACCAAAGTTATAACTGTGTGAGTGCCACAGGTCAGATCTGAAGACCACCATTCTATTATACTTCATTGGAGACAGCAAGTATCTGGTCCACTTTGATCTGTCTAGTCCCTCACCATAAACAGTGGTCCACCATGCTTCCTTCTCATCAGAGTGTCCCCACAGTTTTGCAATCTCTGGTGTCCTGGGACAATACTCCATTCCAGTCTTATTGTGCTTCCAGAATGATGTGCCACCCTCTTCAATGCACTGTTCAGGTGGATTCATATAACAAACAGCACCAAACTCCCAGTTGGGATCAACATGAACATCCTGTTTGAAACTATCCTTCTCCAGTGAAATTCTGAAGTATCCATTATTGGGAGCAGGAGTGAGTTTCCTGTTCAGAAGAGTTTCAAATGCCTGGTGGAGTTCAGGTGGATAATAGTTCTGACGTGAGTTTCTACCAGGATAGGTATAACTGTCCTCTGGTTGTGGGTAGTCTGCTGTAAGTGCTGTATGACGAACTTCATCAGGATTGGGATGAAAATCATCCACAATAATAATACTTCTCTTCATATTTTTTGTTTATTATAATCTACTTATAAGACTGGAGCCACACCTGTTACTTGATTGGACTCCAAAGCACTGGAGGATGCCAAGTTCCAACGAGCAAATGACAATCTGCCTGGTGTGTATTGTGTTGTTTCGGTGGAGAAAGAAACTTTGTACATTGCTGTTGTACCACTTCCATCATTTCCACCAGCAAAATAACCATTTAGACCATTGCCTGTTAGAGAACCTGAACAGTTTCCTGTAGCAGTTGGTAGATTAGCAGATGGAACTGCAGAAGTTGTGTCTGTTGAGAAAGTCAATTTATCAGCATCTGACACTTTAGATGCTGTTTGACCACCAATTAACAAAGCAACTGATGCATTTCCTGTTGATGCCACCAAACCTTTAGCAACTGATAAATTTGCACCAGGAGTATAAGCAAACGTCTCACTGGAGAAGGTCATCTTATCAACTCTTGAGTATGGACCAGGAGCACCACCCAGGGCATAACCAGATGTTTGGTTACTCACGTTACCCATTGAATATCTAGCAGCACTCAAGTTAGCACCAGGAACTAATGATGTTGCCTCTGTGGAGAATGTAATTTTCTCTGTTCTTGAGGATGTTGCTGGGACAGCACCACCAGAATTGTATCCAGCATCCAAATCTCCAGTTACTGCTGCAAAATATCTTCTTTCATTCAGGTTTGGAGCTGCTGACCAAACATCAGTTGCATAAACAAGTTTTTGAACAGTGCTTGTTGCTCCAGGACCAGAGGGGTTGAATCCACCAAGGTAGAATGCCTTTTCTGTATCACCTGTGCCATCAAAACCATTTCTTAATTCAGGTGTACCATAAGGTGATCTGGATACTGTCTCTGATGCATATTCAATCTTATCAACATTACTTACTCTTGGCGATTCTCCACCCGCCCAGTATCCAGTGTTTGGTGCATTGGGGAACAATGTTGTTGGTGTTGGAGTTGCTGTTCTGTAATCATTTTTGTCATTTGATCTTGCACCTGCACCACCCATTCTATTTCTTCCTTGGATCATATTCATTCCAGGAACTCTGAGCGTCACATCTGTTGAGTAATCTACTCTATCTACAGATGTGACAGCAGGAGATGTTCCACCCCAATATCCATATGATTTATTTCCGCTGCCACCTTGTCCACCATTTCCAGCAAAAGATGAATATGCAGATGGAAGATTTTGTACTGTATCAGTTGAGTAACTAACTTTATTAGTGGTTGATACTGAACTGATTGCTGGACTATATCCTTGTGTAAAATAAACAGCCTCTGGACCACCAGTTGCTACGAGACCAAATTTGGATTGTGTAAGATTGTCTGGAATAATTGATGAAGTTTCACTATTATAAAAGACCTTATCAATTCTTGAGGTGTGAGTGTTTGGTGCAGGATATTCACCACCTGCAAAATATCCAAATGATTGATTACCACCACTGGCAAATGTTCCTCTTGCAATACTTAAGTTTGCTGCAGGAAGATCTACGGAAGTATCAGTTGCATATGCAATTTTACTTAAGAGTGAATAATATGTTGGTGCTGTACCACCACCAGCCAAATAACCTGCAGTAGAAGTATCTGTTGCTGTTACTGAGATTCTTGCTGCTGAAACAACATTTCCAGTATATGCATAGGTGTCTGTTGAGTATGAAAGTTTTGCAATTCTTGATTGTGTTCCACCAGGAGTGTTTCCACCAGTGGCATAAAGTGCTCCAGGACTTGAGAATGCTGCAAGTCCATAGGTGGCATGTGGAAGTGAAGAAGCAGGAAGTGCTGATGTAGTTTCAGTTGAAAGGTTAAGTTTTTCTGTAGAGGAAAGATAAGGTCCAGGTCCAGGTTCTCCTCCTGTTAAGTATCCTGTATTTGGTGCTTCTAATTGTGATTTCAGATTTTGTGTGGATGCAACATAACCTGTTGTTGGAAAATCATTCTGTCTTGGAGAAACTGCACCAAGATATCTTCTCTCTACAGGCAAAGCTGCTCCAGGCACTGTTGCAGTGGTATCGGTGGAGAATGTTATTTTATTTGTAGTTGTAACAGTATTAGGTACAAGTCTTCCACCAGAAAGGTATCCAGCAGACACATTACCTGTAGCACCCGTTGAATAAATCTGCCCTGGTAGATTGGCACTTGGAGTGTATGTGGTGGTGTCATTAGAATATGTAAGTTTATCTGTCCTTGATGTGGTTTCTACATCACCACCACTAAAATAACCAGCACTATCACTTCCAGTTCCACCAAGAGCATATCTAGGTACAGATAGATTTGCACCAGGAATAGCTGCAGTGGTGTCTGATGAATAATCTAACTTATCCACTCTGGAATATGTTGTTGGTCCAGGAGAAAAACCGCCACCAAAGTAACCATTAGATGGATTTCCTACCCCAGCAATATAAGCTCTTCCCGCAGTCAATGCAGCAGATGGCATTTCAGAAGATGTTTCAGTGGCATATGTGAACTTATCTGCTGTGGTACGATAGGTAGCGGGAGCATATCCACCAGCAAAATATCCTTTAGATGAATTTCCAGCTGCACCTACACCGATTCTTGCAAGAGATAAAGAAGACCCTGGAGATTTAGAAGAAGTTTCTGTATTATATGTGATTTTGTTTACTGATGAAACGATTGGTGTAGTTTCACCACCACCAAAGTATCCTGCAGATAAACTTGTGATGCCATCAATTTTATTTGTAGTCTCTACCAGATTAGCACTTGGAAGTGCTGATGTAGTATCTGTTGAGTAGTCAGTTTTAGATACAGCTGAAGATTCTGGTGCAGGAATACCTCCTGCATTATATCCAACATTAGGTGTTGATGTTATATTACTTGCAAAAGCCTGATCAGGACTTACCCAGACTTCATCCTCCTGAGCATATCTTACGTCTTGTAGGGTGAAAACGCCACGGGTATTAGCCATCTTTTACTACAATTCTCTGGAATAGCATAGAGTTATTTAGAGCATCTCCATATCCTTTACCATAGGAGTGTAAGAGATTTCCTCTAAACAATACCATTCTGTTGTATTTTGCTGGGATATTACCATATTCCTTTCCTTCTGGGGTGAAGAACTTAAGTCCGTGTTCACCCCAACCTGCCATTGGCATTGTCAAATAGATGACGGCAATCCACTGGTGGTTTGGAAATGATACAATCTCATCAGTTCCATTGACTTCATTGGTTGCTGAAACAATTTGAATTGGATGTCTCAGCAACTGTGAAATCTTACCACCAGTTTCTTCTGTAATCACACACTCATTATCAAGGAATCCCTTATGATAATGAAATGCAGTGTCATAAAAGTCATCAACTACAATGATTTGTTCACTCATTCTTCCTTGAAACCTTGACCAGCATTGAAGTAACTTTGACCCAGTTGCTTCTGTTCTTCTGCTGCCTTGAGTGTTCCCTGACCCATGTCCTTGCCAGAGATCTTTTCATAACCCTTGAGAACCTTGGATTGCAGATCAGCAATGAACTCCAGTCGTCCTTCCTGAGACAGAAGTTTATCCATTGGCAGATAACCTTCCTTCAGTTCATTATGACCATCAACAATAGAAGGACCAGATGCACGACGCATTGCCTGCAGGTTACCACCACTGATACCAGTCTGTGCTGCCATCAGGTCATCCAGTGCCTGCTCAGCAAGACGTGTATCCCAATAGTTCTCATTCTCTTCCAGGAACTGTTGTCTGTCAGGAACCTTACCGCCATTGCGCTCAATCAGAGCATCAAGCATCTTATCCAGGTGCTCCATCTGGTGCAGACGGTCACGAATCTCAAGTTCAGAAGACTTCAGATAGTGAGTCAATGACAGTTCATCAAGGTCAAACCAGCAGAGTTTCTGATGTCCACCACCAGGACCACCCTCTTCCCACTTGATGGGTTGAGACTTATCCTTGTCATTCCACTTGTACTCAAACTCACGAACCTTTTCCTTCATCTCGATGAGTTTGTACATGTAACCAGTTGCCATCCCACGACGCTCTTTCAGGATGTGCTCAAAGGAAACAGAGATGTTATGAGTATTCAGACCGATGAACTTCTCAAGTTGGAAGTTGGTTCGACCCTGAGCCATCTCCCTGTCACTCTCATCCCAACGAAGAACATTATCAAAGGCAAGACGAAGATACTCCTCGTCATTCACCGCTTGTTGTGCGTTAATGGGGTTATAACTCAAAGCAGTTGAATTATCCGTAGTCATAGTGTCTCCAGTGATGTGATGAATTAAAGTTTTCCAAGAGTATGCAATGGTCTTCCAATTATATCTTTCAACGATATAATCAGACGCTTGTTTTGAGACTTGATCATAATAAGGTCGTTCCTTGTCAAAATAGTCAAGTGCCTTACAACATGTCTCAGTGAAGTTATTTAGGAAGTTTTCTGTAACCTCCCAACCTTTTGATGTGTTCTTACCTTCAATGGGAACAACACTGGCAAACTCACCAGCAACTTCAGGAAGTGCTCCAATGTTGGTGATGATGGGATAAGCACCAGACTTCATTGCCTCACACATTGCAACACAGAATGTCTCTTCCCAGATGCAAGGGTGAATAAAGAATGCAGATTCCTGATAATGTTTAACCAATTCTGATTGATCCACTGCCTCAGAGTAATCCACATAAGGCAGAAGTTTTAGTGCATCATAAGTTTCAATGTAAGGATCATTCAGGTTGCCATACAATGACATGGATGAGAAGATCTTAAATCTCACATCAGGATGTCTCTGATGAATGTGAGGAATGATCTTAGACAATGCACCCAGTCCTTTGTAAGGAATGGATGTGAAGATCATGGTCTTTGTCTTCTGGTTGGAGTAAGAAAAGAGATCAGACACACCATTAGGAATGACTGTAATCTTATCCTCTGGAACATTCAGAAACTTGATGAATTGATCCTTGTTCCACTGTGATGGTGAAACAATGTGATTGACCAAGTTGTGATCAAAGTCCAGAAACAGTGGTTGATCAAAGGCATGATGTGCCCACAGAATCTTATAAGGATGATCAGATTTCTTCAGTTCCTCAGGCAAGTGAGAGACAAAAACATTCTGTGGGAATGAATAATGTTCCTGCAAATACATGTAGGAAGTTTCAGTTGCTCCAGATTTCATGTGTAAATGTGATAACCAGTGTGACTAAGTTTGATTGTTGGGTCTAACCATGTGTCATAACCAACATCTGTTGCTCTGCGGAAGAATGCCTTATCCTCTGACATAAATCCATCTCCTTGCTTCATTTCAGCAAAGTAATGATAAGAGTTGTTCATCTCAGATTCTGAGTGAGGTTCCTCTGAGTGATGGTCTGAGGGTGTGTATTTCAGACCAGGATATCTTTTTGCCATATCCATGAACACTCTGCGATGAATGAGAACAAATCCCATTCCATTGCCATCAATTTTAATAAGTTCTCCTTTTCTCTTTTCTGGGTAGGACACATTCACACAGTATCTTGGTGGCAATACCTTCATGGGGTAAGCAGCAGATACAATATGAACCTGATGTGATATCAATTTTATCACATCCTGAGCGTCAAAACCAATGTCACTGTCCAGAAAGAACAGATATTCAAACTCTGTGTTGTTGAGAAAGAAGTTGGCAACTCTGGAGCGAGCGTGACCAATCAGAGAAGAATTTGACAGCGTAAGAAGACCATGTGGAATGTTGTTTCTTACAAATGCCTTTGCAAGATTGAACAAACCAACAGTGGTCTTCTCACTAATATTGCCTCCCCCACAAGGAAGACCAATCATCACACCCATAATATCTGTTTTTGATTATTATAACCTACTTATAAGACATTGGAAACATTGCCCGCAACATTTGCTTTTGCACTTGATGCTCCAATGTAATAACGAGCAGAACTTAATGCTGCACCATCACCCAAGTTAACAGTGGTATCAGTTATATAATCCAACTTATCCATTTTTGACGTGACACCAGGTGTCAATCCACCAGCGAAGTATCCTGATACTAAGTTTCCTGTTGCACCAAGACCCTCAGTAGTAGTGCTTAATGCAGCACCAGGACTTGCTTGAATGGTATCAGTTGAATAATTCAACTTATCCACTGCTGAGCGAATTGGAAACGAACCACCACCAAAGTAACCGTGTGTTTCATTTCCTGTTGCAGCAAGCATATTAACTTGATAACTTAAATTTGCACTAGGAATAGCAGCAGTTGTATCTGATGAATAAGTAAGTTTATTAAATGATGTCTTAGGACCAGGAGAACCACCACCCCAATATCCTGCCCTTGAGTTTCCTGTTGCAGCAAAACGGAAAAGAGAAGAACTTAATGCTGCACCAGGAACTGCCGCAGTAGTATCATCTGAATAAGTCAACTTTTCCATCAAAGACACACGAGCACCCCCATCATAACCACCACCAAAGTATCCTGCCGTTGAAGTTCCTGTTGCGGCAGCGCCATGACGAACATCACTCAATGCAGCACTAGGAGCTGCCGCAGTAGAATCAGATGAATAAGTAACCTTATCCATTGTTGAAAAGCGAGAAGTACCATTATAACCACCACCAAAGTATCCTGCTGTCGTGCTTCCTGTTGCGGCAACATAACCCCGAGCAGCGCTTAATGCAGCACCAGGAACTGGCACAGTGGTATCAGTTGAATAATTCAACTTATCCATTGTTGAAAGTGCAGGATAACCACCACCGAAGTATCCAGTGTTAGGAACACTTCCAGGAATTGATGAGTCCAGCGTTGGAGTTTCTGGGCGTGTTTGTGGGAAATTAAAATCTTGTGAACTGGTATCGAAACAATCTCTGTTCGCAAAAGTTGAATTGGCACCTGGAACTCTGGAGGAGGTTTCAGTTACATAATTGGTTTTTGTTGTGGTTGTAACATAACCTGTGGGAGAAGTGTATCCCATCATGTAATAACCAGCACCTCCGTGTCCAGTTGTTCCACCCTCAGTCATCGCTGTTTGAGTGAACATTCTTGGAATATCACCATGAGTTTCTGTTGCATATGTAAACTTACCAACATTTGTTCTTCCACTTGGAGATCCCTGTATGGTATATCCAGCATCGAATCCGCTGCCACCAGGAGAAGAAGCGCCAGTGTTAGCAAGTTTCGAAGTAAGTAGATTACATGTTTCGGATGCGAAAGTAATCTTTTGAATGTGTGATGTATCTGGTGCGTTAGAACGTCCAGCGACATATCCAGCAGACAAATTGGAGAAGTTATAGGGCCACTGGACACCATCTGCCAGATTGTTAGAAAGAGTTTCAGCTGTGTCTGTTGCATATGTCAACTTTTGAATTACGGTTCTCAATCCTGATGGTGCAGGTCCTCCATGCGCGTACATTGCCCTTTCACTTGAAACTTGTCCACCATAATAAGTGCTAGCGTTCAATGCAGCACTTGGAACCGCTGTTGCGGTAAGAGTTGCATATGGAACTTTATTTGTGGTGTTAGAATGAGATAAATATGCCTCGTTTTGTGTTCCTCCTCCAGAACCTTTGGATCCCATGTTTGCAGTGGTGTTACCAGCATAAGCTGCCACATCTGTGGCATAATCAATTTTATAGAATGATGATTTACCATCCAGAGGACCACCACCAATAAGACCATAACCAAATGATGCCTTAGATTTCAGGTTATTTGGTTGGGTCAGTGTTGGAAGACCACTATTTCTTGAACTTGATGTTCCCATGTCAGATCTGACACCTGACAAAGCAGCACCAGGAACTGTTGTTGCAGTCTCAGTTGAATAATTTAGTTTCTGAGTGGTTGAAATGCGGGATGGTGTTTGTCCTCCTGATGCATAACCAGCAAATGCAGTTCCCGTCTGTCCGTGTTTGAATACTGCAGTGGTCAAATCTGCAGTTGGAATTCTTGATGTAACTTCAGCAGTATAATTGACTTTATCAACTCTTGAATGCACAGTGGACCCAGGACCAAATCCACCAGTAAAGTATCCAAACTGATTGTTTCCTGAGGCATTATTGTCTTCACATGCAACACTGTTAGCCAAGGTGGAAACATTGGCAAGATAATCTCCTCCAAAACTCAACTTATCTACCGTTGAGTAATAACTTGGAGACAAGAAACCATTACCAATGTAACCAGCACTTTTGCTTGAACATGCATGAACAAAAGCACGAGCAACACTTAAATTTGCACTAGGCGCTCTTGCTACTGTGTCGGTGGAGAAAGTACATTTATCTGTACTACTATTTGATCCAGGAGCTCCACCACTCCAATAACCTGCCAGTTCATTTGAACAGGCAGACAAATAACCACGGGCAGCATTCAATGTCCCAGGTAATGTTGCCATTGTCTCCGTAGAGTATGGCATCTTATTCACAAGATCAGATGCTGGGAATCCTCCACCATAATAACCAGCAGTGACACTTCCACACCCCTGAAGACCTTTTCTGGCACCTGAGTTGAGATCTGCTCCAGGAACTCTTGCAGTTGTATCTGTAGTGTAATTGGTTTTATCTGTGATTGATACTGTTGCTGGAATTGATCCACCAGTGTTATATCCAGTGTCAAATCCTTGAGGGGCACCAGCAAAAGCCTGATCTGGAGTTACCCAAGTTCCTTTGACTGATCTTGTGCGAACACGATCAAGTTTAAATACACCTCTTGTATCTGCCATCAGTCACACCTACGAAGTAATTTGCTTACCAGAGACCTGGACAGCAATGGTCTCGATCTGATCTACCTGAACTTTAATTACGTCATTAACTCCAATTCTCTTTTGCTTATCCATAATTTCAACAGTGGCATATTTTGGAACAATCAAGTTCTCAACCAAAGGTGTGGTTGTAACTCCACTGGTTACATTAACTGTGACTGGATAATCTCCATCATCTGTTCTGTTTACCAGTCTGATGGATTGGATTACACTTGGATAGGTGGAGGAGGTGTAAACTCCAACTGGATCAGTTGTCCCCAACCCTGTGGTGCTCACTCCAACACCAAAGTATTCTGTGTCTGTCTTTTCTTCATAAGTGATGAACACTTCCACAGCATCATCAACACCATTTCTATTATAGTCTGTGCTTCTTACTACAATCCTATCGCTTGGTCCCAGAACAGTTGGTTGTTCCAACAACTCAACAGAACTTCCAGGTGGTATTGGGACATTATAGGCAAAGTAACTTCTCTCTCCGCCACGATAACCACTGGTGAAGTCAAATGCTCCAATGATGTTGGATTCTGTTGATCCAGTTGCTACATTAGAGGCAAAAATCGATGAAACAATATATTGTTGTCCTACTGTTGCTGCCAATGTGACAACAGTTGTTCCAATTCCAATTACTGAAGCAGTCAGTGTTGTGGTAATTCCTGTGTTGAAGTCTCCTGAACCACCAGCAGCAATGCCAGTCAGGTTCGAACCATCACCATAATAAGTGTTTGCTGTAACAGATGACGAAGCAGAAACGTTAACCGTATTGGTTACGTTCCTACTGTTATCAATAACAGTTGTTCCTGAAATCTGAATTGCCATCTTCGTGCGTCCACTCGGCGTTTACTTTTAGTTATTTAGGTTAACTGACGTTCAGGATGGTACTGCAGAAGATGTCAGTAGTTGTTCTGCAGGTATAAAGAAGAACCGAATGAGCACTTGCTGTTGCTGTGATGGTTGGTGCAGTTCCATCAGCGAACGACCAATACGAGCCAAACGCAACCGTTCTTCCGCCAGTTCCATCTTGGGTAATGAAGATTGCACCAGACTGACCTGCTGTGATGTTGGTGGGATTGTTCAGTGTCAAACTTCCAGTGAGTGTCATTGAGAAGTTGTTTGCTGCTCCAAAGTTCAGTGCAAAACTTGAACTCTTGTTACCCTGAGCACTGATGTTAGCAGCTGCCTTTCCTGTCAGTGAAAAAGCAGTTCCATCAAATGTGAGGTTTGCTTCACCATTCAGGTTAGTTCCAGAACCACCAGTGATAACTCTGTTGTCTGCATTGTTTGACAGAGTTGCAGAACCTGTGGTTCCTTGTGTTCCCTGAGAACCTGTGCCACCAGTGGATCCAGTGTCACCAGTGGTACCCTGTGGTCCAATGATTCCCTGAGTTCCTTGTGGTCCAGTTGCACCCTGTGTTCCTGTGGTACCCTGAGCACCTGTGGTTCCTTGTGAACCTGTGTCACCAGTTGTTCCTGTTGTTCCCTGAATGCCCTGAATCCCTTGGATTCCTTGTGTTCCCTGAACACCTTGGATACCCTGAACACCTTGCAGAGCAATGTCAGAAACATTCTGCCAGGCAATTCCACTTCCAGTGGAGGAAAGAACTGATGTGGCAGCACCTACATTGCCATAAACATCAGTCAGTGTGGAGTCCAGTTCAACATTTCCAGTGAAAGTTGAAAGACCAGCATTGAGTCCTGTAACAGACCCAAGATAAGTTGAGACACCAGAGACAATCATCCCGCTTCTTGCGGTGATGAGTCCAACTGAGTCAATGTTTTCTACATCCTCATAGGTCAGTGTTCCAGCAATGGAAACATTCCCATTGAAAACACCCTCAAGAGATGTAACAATGCCAACATTGATGTTGTTATTGGAGTCAAGGGTAGTAACAAACCCTGCGAGAACTCTTGCTCTGGTTGCCATTTTATCTACCTACTGGTGATTTAGGTGTAATCATCAAGATTTGGCCACTCTGGAAGCAGTGTGGTTGTGTATCCAACAATGGACTGTGTTCCAGTACCTGTCATCAGACTTTCAAGTTGAATAACTTGAGTGGTGGCAGCAATCATATCTTGTCTTTCTGCACAAACACTTCTTACTTCTGTTCTGAAAGAAGTGATACCAACAGGAATTGCAGCACCATTTTCTGCATTTCTGGTGATGTACCAGTCAGTACCGCTAAGAATCGTCCAAGAATTATCAGTCTGTTGCTTAGTGAACAGAGTTTTCAGTCCTGTGGTTTTTGCTGCTCCAACTCCAACATCATCAAGAAGTTTTGGTTTAAGATTATTGTCATCATCATAACCATCCCAAAACAAACTGTTATATGATGGTGAATCGGCAACCTCAGTAATTCCAATTGCTTCTTTCTCTGCCAAAGTTGTAAGGCTCAACCAATTGGCAGGATACTGAGTCCCATCAGTTCCAGTAAATGGTCTTCCAACCACTAATTGTTTTCCGTCTAATACAAACATGGGAGGTATGTTTTTAGTTATTTATCAGTTGGCATTTGCATATTCAAATGGTTTCTCTGCAAAAGCAGCAAACACATAAGGATAATCGCCACCGTTCAAACCTTGTGTGGATGTGTAGAACATAAAACCATTTGAGTAAATGTCAAAGGAACTTCCAGAAGTTCCTGGATCATTAATTTCAACGTTTGTCAAATTTGGACGTTGTAATATTGTTGAGACGTTATAGGGATTTCTTGATCCATCTGTAAAGAACATTTCTTGAGCAGTTGTGTATGCCTTAACCATAATCCAAGCTGGCTTAAATCCACAATGAACGTAAGTTCCTCTGTCATTTGAACCATTACCTGTGTAGAGACCTATGCGAGAAAATCCCTCTACCTCATGGAAGCACCAAGCCATGTAATTATATGATTGACCTGTTCCTGCGCCATTTCCGATTGTAAAAGTTGTTGAATTTGGTGATGTGTTGTTCCACAAACCTGAGTCGGTTTCTGTGCCAACGCCTGGCAAAAGGAGAGATTTGGTATTGCCAAGTTGTTCATGATAAATTCTCATGTTTGTACCTCCCCTGTTCCTGTTACGAACAAAAATTAACTGTGGAGCAGAATTCAATCCATGTCCCACTGTCCTGCCAGAAGTGTTGTCCGCAGTATATGTCACGCAACTTATGCCAGCTGTGGTATTGGCTGAGACAGTCGATGTCAGAGTTCCATTGGTATTGCTAACAGTACCATTTCCTCCCAACCAACAATGTCCAATATATTGGTCTGGTGGAGAACCACTCGAAAGACCGTTAGTATCACGACCATCTGTGCTTCCTGTTGTTACGCCAAAACCATCTGATCTAAACTCATCCAAATAACCACGAGTGTAGTTTGTATGTTCTGTGTCTTCATTGTTTGAGAACAGAGCTTTTCCTGCTCCACGAATATTGTCATACCAGTGCCAGTTAGCGGATCCACTAAATCTGCTCTTAATAATCACCATGTCTGGTTGGAAATTCAAGCCACTGATGTCCTGATTTGCTGCTCCACCAGTGCTGTTACCAGTCCAAAGTGCGGTCGTGTGGTGAACTGTACCATCAGCAATAGCAGGATCGCTAAAATTATCAGAACTGAGGGTTTTATAACCAGAAGGAACAGTATATGAGAAGTCTCTCTGACCAAAGTTCACATCAAGTCTTGCACTGCCGTTGTCCTCACACAAGAAATAAGGTGTCCAAATTGTAGTGGTGTCCATTCCACTAAAGGCTTGACCCTGAGACGCTCCATTCTTATAAAAAGTTAGTGTTCCATTATCAGCATCAAAAGCAACACCAACTATATCTCCCGCTGTTGACCAGGTTGCTCCGTATGCTGAACTCGATGTGTTTGTTTTTTGTCCATTTTCTGAGTTGTAAATGTAAACACGAGAACCTGATTCTTGATTCCAACTCGAAGTGGTGGCATCTTTGATGTTATAAACACCAATTTTTGAAGCAGTTCCTCCACTGTTTCTAAGTTCCCAATACCACTTGCCACCTCTATGAATTGCCCATGTCCCGTGAGTTGCAGTCCAGTTACCACTATATGTTTGTCTTGGTTTTAGACCCAAGTTTCCATCCTGCATCTGGTAGGTTTCACCATAACCAGCGTACCAAATTGTGTATGGGCTAAAGGTGGGAAAACTGCTTGTTGGAGTATCAGTGACAACTCCAGTGTCTACTCCAGAAGTGGTAATGTTGGTTGCAGACCAATGATGTCCATTTCCACTGTGGTCATGTCCAAC
>Ga0222718_10003271_pt1 | contig 13959 bp, 7 predicted proteins | sample C33_27DmetaG_FD_165045 | JGI IMG/M metagenome (GOLD analysis project Ga0222718, IMG submission 165045) | Estuarine water microbial communities from San Francisco Bay, California, United States - C33_27D | ecosystem: Environmental > Aquatic > Marine > Unclassified | place: USA: California... | reverse complement strand
GTTTCTGTGACGACACTATTACAAAGGATTAGATAACAATGGCATCAAATAAACTTTCAGTATCAGAATTAGATTTTGATAATATAAAAAGTAATCTAAAAACATTTTTACAAAATCAATCAGAGTTCCAAGATTATGATTTTGAAGGTTCTGGTTTTGCTATCTTATTAGACTTACTTGCTTATAATACTCACTACTTAGGTTTCAATGCCAATATGTTGGCAAACGAAATGTACCTAGACAGTGCTGACATCAGAAAAAATATTGTGTCATTAGCAAAGATGTTAGGTTATACACCAACATCACCTAAAGCACCAACAGCGTCAATAGATATTTTAGTAAACAACGCAAGTGGTACTTCTATTATTATGGCGAAAGGAACAACTTTTACCACGACAGTTGATGGAACAACTTATCAGTTTGTTACAAATGCTGCACATACAATTACACCAAGTTCAGGTGTTTACAGATTTTCAAGTATACCAATTTATGAAGGTACTTTAGTTACGTTTAAATATACAGTAGATAGTTCTGATCCAGACCAAAGATTCATTATTCCAAGTGTCAACGCTGATACATCTACATTAAGAGTACAAGTTCAAAATTCAGTTTCTGACACAACAACCACAACTTGGACAAAGGCTTCAGGTTTTACATCTTTAGATAATACTTCAAAAGTTTATTTCTTACAAGAAGGTGAAGATGGTAAGTTTGAAACTTATTTTGGTGATGGTGTTGTAGGTCAATCTTTATCAGATGGTAATATTGTAATTTTAGAATACATTGTTTCTAACAAAGCGGAAGCAAATGGTGCTTCTACATTTACATTATCAGGAAGTGTTGGTGGATTTACAGATGTTACTATTACGACAGTTTCAAGTGCTCAAGGTGGCGCAGAGGCTCAAACAAAAGAGTCAATAAGATATAATGCACCATTACAATATGCAAGACAAGATAGAGCAGTCACAACTTCTGATTATGAAACATTAGTACAAGAGTTATATCCAAATGCTCAATCAGTTTCAGCATGGGGTGGCGAAGATGATGAAACTCCAGTTTATGGTGTAGTTAAGATTGCAATTAAAGCAGCGTCAGGTTCTACATTAACAAATACTACAAAAGAAAGTATTATTACTCAATTACAAAAATTTAATGTTGCTTCTGTAAGACCAGAAATTGTTGATCCAGAAACAACTTCAATAATTATAACTTCAAATGTTAAGTATGATGAAAGAGCAACTACTAAAACAGCAGATACTTTAAAATCTGATATAACAACAGCGATTTCAAATTACAATACAGATACACTACAAAAATTTGATGGAGTGTTTAGACATTCAAAAGTTACAGGTTTAATTGATGATGTAGATACAAGTATATTATCAAACGTAACAAGTTTATTAATTAGAAAAACATTTACGCCAACTTTAAGTGAGTCCGTAAGATATGACATTTATTTTAGAAATGGTATCTTTAATCCTCACCCAGGTCACAAATCAGGAAGTGGTGGTGTAATTACAACATCTGGTTTTAAAGTACCAAATGATAATAATGTTTACTTCCTTGATGATGATGGAAATGGAAATATAAGAAGATATTATCTTGTAGGTTCAGTACGAACATATGTTAACAATACTCAAGGAACTGTAAATTACGCTACAGGTCAAATCACAATTAACTCATTGACAATTGCGTCAGTAGAAAATATAAGAGGCGCTTCATCAACTGTTATTGAAGTAACTGTTGAACCAGCGTCATTTGATATAGTTCCAGTTAGAGATCAAATTTTAGATATTGATACAGCAAACTCAACAATCACAGTAGAGGCAGATACCTTTGTTGGTGGTTCTGCTGATGCTGGTGTAGGTTACACAACAACATCTAACTACTAATGGCAAAGTTCACAGACAAAATATCAAACCTGATTAATCAACAGGTTCCAGAGTTCGTATTAGAACAACACCCTAAATTTTTAGAGTTTATTAAAACGTATTACACGTTTATGGAATCAGCGGAGTTAGGTGTAACTTCTGTACAAACTACAGATGGTATTTTATTAGAAACAGAAACTGCACAAAACAACGAATTAATTTTAGATGGTTCTCGTATTGATACAGATAGAACACAATTAGATGCTGGCGATAAAGTTCTTTTAGAAAGTTCTGCGTTTGGTAAATTTACAAGAGGTGAAACTATTACAGGTTCTACTTCAAACGCAACTGCAACTGTACTTGCTGAAGATTTAGATAATAATAGACTTTTTATATCAGCGCAAGATAAATTTATAGAAGGTGAAGAAGTGGTTGGCGCTAGTTCAAACGCAACAGCGATTATCAATAACTACAAACCAAATCCTGTAAACAACATACAAGACTTATTAAATTTTAGAGATCCTGACAAAGTTGTATCTAACTTTTTAACAAAGTTTAGAAATGAGTTTTTAAATACATTACCTGAAAGTTTAAGTACCGGCGTTGATAAAAGAAAACTAATTAAAAACATCAAATCTGTTTATAGAGCAAAAGGTACAAATAGAGGACACGAATTATTTTTTAGATTACTCTTTGGTTTAGAATCAGAAACAATTTATCCAAGAGAAAATATATTAAGAGCATCTGATGGTAATTGGGATACTAAAAAAATATTAAGAGCAATTGGAACAACAGGTGATACAGCAAATTTAATTGGTCGTACTATTGAGGGTGAAACTTCAAATGCAACAGCGGTTGTAGAAAACGTATTTAAGTTTCAAATTGGTGCAAACGAAGTTACAGAATTTATATTAAATGAAGATACAATATTAGGTACGTTTCAAACAAGTGAAGTTATTAGAGGTACAGAAACAGATGATGATGATATTTTTATCAAAGCAACTATTACAGGTATTCCAAACACAACTTCTTTAACTAACGATGGTAGTTTATATACAGAAGCTGATAGTCTTACTGTAACAGGTGGAGGTCAAGGCGCAATCGTACAAGTTGATGCTGTTGGTCGTGGCGGTATTACTGAATTTATTATTGACAATCCTGGTTCTGGTTATGTGATTGGTGATGATATTAATTTTACAAATACAGATACAGGTGGTGGTTCAGCGAGAGCGAAAGTATCGGTAGTCAATGGTGGTCTAACACAAGAAACTTCTACATCAACAACAGAAGATCATATTATTTTAGAAGATGAAACAGTAAGAGGAGATACTTACACAGGAAATAAAATTGTACAAGAAAGTGGTACAGGCTCTGGTGAGATAACAGATATAAGAATTATAAACTCTGGTAATAACTATCAATCATTACCTACAGTAGAAGTTGATGATACTAATGGTTCAGGTGCTGTTGTTTATGCATATGGTACAGAAATAGGTCGTATTCTTGGATTAAAAATTATTGAATCAGGCGCAGAATATCAAGCGTCACCTTCGCCACCAACATTAGCATTACCAAGTTATTTAATTGTTTCAAATGTATCAGGTTCTTTAATTGCTGGTGATACTATTACAGGAATTGATAGTTCATCTACTGTTGTTACCGCAACAATAGTATCATATACTTCAGGAACAGGTATATTAAAAGTTTCTAGTCCATCAGGACAGTTTGCTGAAAATACATCTATAACTTCAAGTGGTGGTGCAACTGCTACTGTTGAAAAAAATGATTTAGGTACAGCGACTATGACCATTGGCGCTGTTGTAGATACTGCGGGTACTTTTATAAACCAAGATGGTTGGGTTTCAGAAACATCAATGAGAATACAAGATAGTTTATACTATCAAGACTTTTCTTATGTTATCAAAGTTGGTCGTACAATTAATGACTGGAGAGATAGTTTCAAAAAGACAATGCACACATCTGGTTTTTATTTTACAGGTCAAGTAGATATTCAAACGCAAGTATCAGCTGAAATTCAAAGAACAATAGGTATTAATTCTGGTGTAGATTACGAACAAGTTGCTTTAATTGTTAATACATTATTCTCTACAATATTTGGTAGAAGATTAGGTACTACATCAGATGGTACAACTTTAAGAGCAAATCCAGAGTTAGGTGTTGATCCAGATTTTACAGATAGTACAAGTGAACACTTTACACCAAATACAAGAGATTTAACATTGAACAAATCAATGACATTGAAAATACCTTCAATCGCTAAAATAACGGTTAGAGGTGATGAGTTAAAATATGGTTATGCATATTGTGGACCACGTATGAAATCACTATATTTAAATAGTCTAAATCCTGCATTTACAAGTATGTTTGGTGGTGGACACCCAAATGTACAAACAGGAGCGGCGGGAGCAGATAGTGTCGTTAGAAGTTATGTACAACCCATGCAGTTAGTCAATTGGGCTAATCATAGATTAATTGCGTTAAATAATACGACTTATAATGGTGAAGTAGTGCAGATACAAGATTTGGCCAATGATAATTTAAAAACATATATAACTTATCCAACGGAAATTAGTATAAGTTATTAAAAAGATGTATAAATATAATTAAGTTTAAGAGGAAAATATGCCAGCAATAGTAACAAACAAATTCAGGATTCATAACGCAGAACAGTTTACAGAATCCTTTTCAGAAGCGTCTCCAAATGTCTATTATTTGGGTATTGGAAGACCACAGGCCTTTGGTACTTTAACTAGAGGAGATAGTAGAACAACAAATGAGGGAACAGATGCTTCTCCATTAACTCCAGTAGATTCAGTACAAGATGAATTTTATTATTTTGACGATTTACTAGCGGCAAAAAGAGTAACTAGTTCTGACATAACAAACGTTGTTCCTAGAAGAAATTGGACATCAGGTACAGTCTATGATTATTATAGACACGATTATGGAAATAGAATTACAGGTACTACAACAACTCAAACAGCAGATAGTGGCGCATCAGTTTTATATGATACAACTTTTTATGTACTATCTAGTGCTAACCACGTTTACAAATGTTTAGATAATAATAGTGGTGCTAATTCAACTGTAGAACCTACTGGAACATCAACATCTATATTATCTACTGCTGATGGATACAAATGGAAATATATGTATTCTTTAACAGCGGCACAACAAACAAACTTCTTATCTACAGATTTCATGGCAGTGGCGACAGATGCTACTGTTTCTTCTGCTGCAACTGATGGCGCAATTAATATTGTCAAAATTAAATCAGCAGGTACAGGTGGTACAAATGGTACACACACAGGTATTGCAATCAGAGGCGATGGTTCATCTGGTACAGTATCAGTAACAGTTTCTGGTGGTGCAGTAACTGCAGTTACAGTTACAAACGCTGGTACAGGATATACTTTTGGTTACATAAGAAATGCTGACATAGTTTCAGCTGGTGCTACAGGTTTATCTGGCGCAGAATTAGATTGTATTATTGAACCAAAAGGTGGACACGGATTTAACGCAGTCAAAGAGTTAGGTGGTTTTTATGTAATGTTAAACACTAACTTTGAAGCAAGTGAAGCGTCAAACTCTGGTGACTTTACAACTGCAAATGATTTTAGACGAGTTGCATTAATTAGAGATCCTGAATCTGGTGGTTCAGCTGCATCTGCAACAACATTAAGAAATACAAAAGCAGTTTTAGTAACATCACCATCTGGTAACTTTACAGTTGATGAAGAAATCAATCAAGCGACAACAGGCGCTGTAGGTAAAGTAGTAGAGTGGGATAGTTCAAACAATATTCTATACTACATACAAACAAGATTTAACGATGCTGGTGTAGATAGTAATGGTAATCAAACAGCGTTTTCTGGTACTAACACAATTACAGGACAAAGTTCTGGTGTTACAGCAACACCATCAAGTTCAACAACAACTGTCGATAGTATTGTATTTACTTCTGGTTATAATTCTGGTGAATTAGATGCTGACACAGGTGATGTTATGTATGTAGAAAATAGATCACCAATTACAAGAGCTTCAGATCAAACTGAGAATGTTAAATTAATAATTGAATTTTAGAGGGAAATAAATGCCAAGTCCAACAGACTTTAACCTCTCGCCTTATTATGATGACTTTACAGAGTCAAAGAAGTTTCATAGAATACTTTTTAGACCGTCATTTGCAGTTCAAGCGAGAGAATTAACACAGTCACAAACAATCTTACAAAACCAAATCGAAAGAGTTGGCGATCACCTTTTCAAACAAGGTGCAATGATTATTCCAGGACAGGTATCTATTGACACTAGTTACTATGCAGTTAAACTAACAAGTTTAGGTAGTGGTAACACATTAGCACAATTTACAACAGGGACAATTTTAACAGGTGGCACTTCAGGTGTTACAGCAGAAATTGTAAATACAGCAGCGACAGATGGTACTGATCCTGACACAATATTTGTAAAATATAACAAAACAGGTACTGATAATGCTGATTTAGTATTTGCTGATGGTGAAACATTAACAGGTACAAATAGTGATAGTGTTTCTTTATCAGCAGTTGTAGATACGACAGCAACTGGTTCAGCCGCTGGTGTTCAATCAGGTACATATTATATCAATGGGTTCTTTGTACAAGTTGACACTTCAACTTTAATACTAGACAAATATACAAACACTCCATCATACAGAATAGGGTTTACAGTTACAGAATCTTTTGTAACTCCTAATGATGACGCAAGTTTAAATGATAACGCTGCTGGTTCATCAAACGTTAATGCTCCAGGCGCTCACAGATTTAAAATTCTATTAACACTAGCCAAAAAGACTTTAGCTTCAACCGAAGACGAAAACTTTTATGAAATCGCTAGAGTTGAAAATGGTACTATAAAAAGTATTGTAAGAAATACAGAATATGCTGTATTAGAAGATACACTTGCTCGTAGAACATTTGACGAATCAGGTGATTATGTTTTAACTAATCCTGACTTTGATGTTAGAGAACATTTAGTATCAGGTAATAATAGAGGAATATACACATCAGGAAATGGTGGTGACGCTACAAAATTAGCAGTAGGTTTATCTCCTTTCAAAGCATATGTAAAAGGTTATGAGGCTGAAAGATTAGGAACAACTTTTGTTGATGTAGATAAAGCAAGAGATTTTGAAACAGCAAATAATCACAAAACAAGATTTAATGTAAAAAACTTTATTAACGTAAATAATGTTTATGGTTCGCCAGATATTGGTTTCGTATCAGGTGATGTAGAAGCATTTAAAACAGTTAATCTATACGACACAGCGACAAGTGTAAGAGGTACAGAACAAAATACTGTGGGAACAACAGTACCACAAATTGGTCGTGCTAAATCTCGTGGATTTGAAACTGTATCTGCTACAGAAAGTTTAGACATCAACGCAACTTCTTCAATATACAGACATTATCTATTTGATATTGAAATGTTTACACACTTAAATGCTTTAGGCACGGCTTCTTATACTACAGGAGAAATTGTATCTGGTGCTACTTCAGCGGCTACTGGTGTTGTTCAAAGTATTACTGCTACTAAAAATACAGCAGTTACTTCAATTTCAGTTGCTAGTCCAGGTGTTGTTACTTTAAATGACCATGGTATCAATGATGGTCAACAAGTTTATTTAACAGGTGGTACATGGCAAATAGATTCATCAGCGACAAATGACGCTACAGCTTATACTGCTAGAAATACAACAGCAAATACATTTGAATTATATGAATCAGATGGAACAACTGCTGTTAACGTAACTTCATTTAGTGGAGCTCCTACTTTAGAACATACAACAATTGTTGTTTCAAATGTAGAAGGAACATTTAGTGCTGGAGAAGTTGTAACAGGACAAACATCTAATTCATCTTTAACTTTACAATCAGACGCTTTAGGTTTTAAAGCAGTTAGAACAAGAGATATTACAGCAGTTAAACAAATTGGTATGGCTGGTTCACCAACATACACAGCGGATGCTGATTTAACATCAACTTATGGTACAAATACTACAATTATAGGAAACGTATCTATTGCTAATTCAGATGCTACCTTACAAGGTAAAGGTACAAACTTTACAACAGATTTAAAAATAGGCGATTCAATTTCATTTACAAATGACGCAGGTTCTAGTGTAACAGGTATAGTAAAATATATTGTATCTCAAACAGAATTAGAATTAACAGCTAATGTAGGTGGCTCAGATGTAACGACTGCTTCTGTTTTAACAATTAAAAGAGCTAAACTTACAAATCCAGAAAATAATATTTCAATATTTAATTTACCACACACTACAGTTAAAACTTTAAAAACGACAGCAAACGGTGGTGCTACTGATACAAACTTTAATATTAGAAGACATTTTACAGCAACACTATCATCAAACGGTGACGCTACTATTACAGCAGGTACAAATGAAACATTTGCTTCTTTAGCAAATGATGACTTTACAGTTTCAGTTATGACAACTGGCGCTGGTGGTACAGGTGCTGTTGGTGATGTTCTAAACTTATCAGGTAATAACCATGAGGGTGATACAATCTTTGTATTAGGCGGTTCTCCAACTGGTAAAACATTAACACTAGACTTCGGTGCTGACTTCCAAGGACACAAAGTTAAAATTTTAGCGACAGTACAAAGAACAGTTGCTGGTTCTAAAACAAAAACTTTAAACAGTAACGAAACAACTCAAATTTCATCACAAACTACAATTGAAAGTGGTGTAATTGGTTTAGGAAAAGCTGATATTTACCAAATTAATAATGTTTATATGTCAGCAAACTTTAGTACAAATGCTACAAGTTCAGATACAGATATTACAAATAGATTTGATTTAGACACAGGTCAAAGAGATAACTTCTATGATATAGGAAGATTAAAATTAAAACCAGGTGCGATTAGACCAACAGGTAGAATACTTGTTGATTTTGATTTCTTCTCACACGGTTCTGGTGACTACTTTGATGTAGATTCTTATTCAGGTGTAATTGATTATGAAAATATACCAAGTTATACTTCAGATACTACTGGTGATAGATTTGAATTAAGAGATTGTTTAGATTTTAGACCAAGAGTAGATGACGCAACAACTATTAACTCTGGTAGTTCAGATAGAAGTTTTGATGGTACAGGTGCTTCAACAGTAGATGTAATACAATTTAATTCAGATGTTACTACCGACTTTGAATATTACCTAAACAGAATAGATAAAATTTTCATTACAAGAGAAGGTGTGTTAAAAGTATTAAAAGGCGCTTCTGCACTTAATCCTTTAGAACCAGGTAGTTTAGAAGGTCACTTACTATTAGCGACACTTACAATACCAAGTTACACTCTTAATACTGCTGATGTTATTGTAGAAAAAGAAGATAACATTAGATACACAATGAGAGATATTGGTAAGTTAGAAAATAGAATTAAAAATATAGAATATTACACTCAACTATCTTTATTAGAAGCAGATGCTCAAAGTTTACAAATACAAGACGCAAATGGTTTTGATAGATTTAAAAATGGTTTTGTTGTAGATAACTTCTCTGGTCACAATGTTGGTGATGTAGGAAACAATGATTACAAACTTTCTATTGATAGAAGTAGAGGTGAAGCAAGAACACTATTTAACGAAGATGTTATTGAGTTAGAGGAAAGAGATGACGATTTAACAGCAATAGTTGCCGCTGACAGAACAGCAGCCAACTATCAAAAAACAGGTGATCTAATAACTTTACCTTATACAGAAACAACTTATTTACAACAACCTTATGCAACAAAAACAGAAAATTTAAATCCATTTTTAATATTTGATTGGATTGGTGATATACAATTAGATCCGCCAGTTGATGAATGGAAAGAAACTAGAGTTGCACCTGAATTAGTTGTAAATGTTAATAGTACATTTGATAACTTAGCTAGAGAATTAGGATTAAATAATACAAGTATTTCTGAAATTCCTGTTGGTACAGAATGGAATGAATGGCAAGATCAATGGTCAGGTAATCCAAGATCAAATCAAAGATGGCAAGGAAATAGTTTAGTACAAACTACAAGTACAGATGTTGTACAAACTAGAGCGGGTGTTAGAACGACAATCGTACCACAAACAGTAAGACAAAGTTTAGGAAATAGAGTTATATCAGTTGCTTTTGTTCCATTTATCAGAAGTAGAACAGTTACTTTTGAAGCTTATGGAATGAGACCAAATACAAGAGTTTATCCTTTCTTTGATAACATTGATGTTTCTGCTTATATAACTCCAGATGGTGGTTCTTTAGGTGGAAATATAGTTACAGATGCAAATGGTTTTGTTACAGGAACGTTTGCTATTCCTGATCCAAATGTTTCATCAAATCCAAGATGGAGAACAGGTAAAAGAGTATTCAGATTAACAGCATCATCTACAAATAGTGCTGATAGAACTGCAGTTGCTACATCAGCAGAAGCTGATTATGACGCTAAAGGTTTATTAGAAACAACACAAGAAGCGATTGTTTCTACAAGAGAGGCAAGAACAGTTAGAAGCACAGTCACAACAAGCAGACAAACTACAAGAAACGCAAGTAGAGTTGTAGCTGTACGACAACCTGATAGAGGTGGTGGAAATGGTGGTGGAGGCGATCCATTAGCACAATCATTTATGGTTGATGAAGAAGATGGAATATTCATAACAAGTTTAGACGCTTATTTTGCTACTAAATCAGATACAATTCCTGTAAGAGCAGAAATAAGAAATATGGTCAATGGTTATCCTGGTAAAAAAGTTATACCATTTGCTCAAAAATATTTAAATCCAAGTTCAGTAAATGTTAGTTCTGATGCTTCAGAAGCAACAACATTTACTTTTGATTCACCTGTTTATTTACAAGAAGGTGTTGAATATTGTATCGTATTGTATTCTGACTCAACAGATTACACAGCATATATTGCTAGACTAGGTGAAACAGTTATTGGTTCTGATAGAACAGTATCAAAACAACCAACAAGTGGTGTATTATTTAAGTCAGCAAACTATCGTACTTGGACACCTGAACAAATGGAAGATATGAAGTTTACACTAAACAAAGCAGTGTTTGATACATCTTCTTCAGGTACTTTAACATTAACAAATTCTAGTTTACCTACAAAAACTTTAGACGCTAATCCAATTAGAACATTTAATGGTTCTGGTGTAATTAGAGTATTCCATAAAAATCACGGAATGCATAGTTCAACAGATAATGTTACAATTGCTGGTGTTGCGTCAGGTACATATAATGGTATTGCACATAGCGATATAAATGGAACATATACAAGTATTTCAAACATCACATTAGACAGTTATGATGTTACAACTACAGGAACAGCAACAGCAACAGGTGATGTTGGTGGTTCTACTGTAACTGCTACGCAAAATAGATTATTTGATGTATTACAACCACAAATTGGTCACGTCATACACCCACAAACAACTTTAACATCTACTTTAAGAACAACAAGTGGTAAATCAGTTCACGGATCAGAAACAGCATTTAGTTTACAAGCTGTAGGTTCTGCTGAAAGTATTGTATTAGGTGATAACTATTACTTTGATAATCCTAGAATGGTTGCAAGTGATATTAACCAAACAAATGAGATGTCTGGTTCTAAATCAATTGTAATGAATTTAACAATGAGTTCATCAAACGCTAACTTATCGCCAGTGATTGACTTAAAACGAATTAACGCATTTGCAATTTCAAATAGATTAAATAATCCTACAGTATCATTTACAGATACATTTACAGGAGATGGTTCAACAACTGACTTTACATTATCAGGTACACCAACAAGTGTACATTTACTAGCGATTAAAAAAGATGGTAAAAAATTACAGCCAGTTGATGACTTTACTGTTTCAGGAACAACACTTACTTTAGATACTGCTCCAGCGAGTGGATCAAAAGTGATAGTGAAGTTAACAAACACAGTGGATTACGAAGATGACACAGCGACTGAAGGTGGTTCTTCTGCTGGTGCTTACATTACTAAACCAGTTAATTTAGCAAACGCATCTACAGCGTTAGATGTAAGATTAGCGGCAAGTGTAAGATCAACTTCATCAATTAAATGTTTCTTTAGATTATCAGGTGGTGAAGAAACAAGAAGAATTGAAGATATACCATTTACACCATTTAACACAGATGGTTCGTCAGATGTATCAGTAGATCCATCAAATGGTGATGTAGTATTAGATTTAGATTTCAAAGATTACAAATTCAGCGCAAGTGATTTACCTGAATTTACATCTTTCCAAATTAAAATAGTCTTTAACGGTACGGTATCAGCGTTACCAGCAAGACTAAAAGACTTTAGAACAATAGCATTGGCAGTATAATGGCAAGAATAAAAGTACAAGGATATGAAAGTTTAGCAAGAGATGTAAGATCAAATGCGATTGTAAATACAAATCAAACTGAATATCAAATGTATATGAGTAGAGTGAGAGCGAGAGAGAAACAAGGTGATGAAATAAGAAATGCCGTTAAAGAAATAAATAATCTAAAGGCAGAATTAAGAGAAATTAAAGACTTAATTAAGGGAGTAGTAAAGAAGTAAAATGGCCGCTAGAACAGTATTAACGACTGACACACTGGAAACGTTTAGAACGACCTTTAACAGTCTTTCTTCAACGGATATTGGTGATGTAGCGACACTTACAACTACAGCCACAAGTGTAGTTGGTGCCATTAATGAATTAAATGCTACTACTTATTCAGGTTTTACAATTGTTGATAGTGGATCTTCAACAACTCAAGCAATTTCTAGTGGTGATACATTAACTTTTACTGGAGATTCAAATATTACAGCTGCTGTGACAGCTACTGATACTGTTACTTTTTCTTTAAATAGTACAATATCAGGTTTATCAAGTATTGAGTCAGCGTCTATTAACGCTACTTCAACATTGACTATTAATAGTCAAAACGTGGCAACACAACCTTTTGCTATTGCTCAGGCAATTGCTTTAGGATAATATTATGAATAGTATAAATATAGTTATAAATATTAAAAGGAATAACAATGGCTAACGATTTTAAAAGATTTACAGTACCAAGTGTAAACACATCAGCAGGCGCTTCGGCAAGTGCTGTTTATACGGTCCCTTCAACTGGAGCAGTTGCAATGGAATCAATCGTTATCGGAATTACTTTAGCAAACAAAACAACTTCAGGCGTAACGGCTAGTGTCTTTTTAGATAACTATGACGGCTCAAATGATGTTTACATTGTTAAAGACGCTAGCATACCAGCTGGTTCATCTTTAGAAGTAATGTCAGGTAACAAAATAGTTTTACAAGGTGACGGCACAGATAATGATGCTATTAGAGTATCAGCAAGTTCATCTGCTGCTATTGACGCTACGGTTTCTGTATTAGAAGACGTATAATAAGAGAGAGAGTAAATGGCATATTTAGGAGAAGTACCAAATCCCGTAAATCGAGGATTGACCAGAAAAGATACTTTTACAGGCGATGGTTCTACAACCACGTTTGATCTTACTACGGCAATACCTAACGTAACGGAAAATGATATTGAAGTTTTTGTTGATAACGTCAGACAAGAACCTGGTTCTTCGGATGCTTATACTTTAGGTTTTGACGGTTCTTCTAACTTTAAAAGAATTACATTTACGGCCGCTCCAGAGGCGGCAGCTGAAATTTATGTATTAAGTGGTTCAGCACAAACTCAATTATTATCAGTTGCTGACGATTCAATTACAACTGCTAAAATACAAAACGGTGCCATTACGGCAGATAAAATTGCTGATGGTACAGTTATTGCGGCTGATATAGCTGATGGCGCTGTTACAACGGCAAAATTAGGAGCTGATGCAGTTGACGGTACAAAAATAGCTGATGATGCTATTGACTCTGAACATATTACAGACGGTTCAGTAGATAACGTTCATTTAGCAGGTTCAATAGAAAATGCTAAATTATCAAATTCAAGTATTACAATAAACGGAGTAAGTGCTTCGTTAGGTGCTTCAGTTACAATTGCTGCTGGTACCGATTGGCAGTCTGTTGTTG
>Ga0222718_10003270_pt1 | contig 13964 bp, 6 predicted proteins | sample C33_27DmetaG_FD_165045 | JGI IMG/M metagenome (GOLD analysis project Ga0222718, IMG submission 165045) | Estuarine water microbial communities from San Francisco Bay, California, United States - C33_27D | ecosystem: Environmental > Aquatic > Marine > Unclassified | place: USA: California... | reverse complement strand
GGGGAAGTAGAGTAAAGGTTAGAATTATGGGAATTCATTCTCCCAATGGAACATCGACTCCAGATTCTGGATTGACCTCTGCTCAGGTATTACTTCCAACATCACATGGCACCCTAAATATGACATCGACAGGAATTGTTGGTGGTGAAATTGTTTTTGGAATGTATCTTCATACTGATGGAACAACACTAAAAAATCCATTTATTTTAGGTGTACTGGCAAGAACCAAAGATGATTATGATGTAACAGCAGATTCTGTTTTGAAACAAAAAAGTACGGAGTTTAAAAGAATACTTCCTTTCTGGAGTCTAATTCAGCCACAATCATATCAAACACAGGGTGGTGATGAACCAGATTCTCAGCAACCAGTTCAACTTCCAACACAAGATTTTTTCAAGAAAAATCCACTATTATAAACTTATAAACTATGGCAGCAAAGAAGGCAAAAGCTAGAATAAGTGATGTAAATCTTGGTGGATCTGGGACAGCAGCAGAAGCTAAAGAAAAGTTTGGTATTCAATATTATCAAACAGTTTCTTGGAATTTAGAGCAAATTGCATCGGAAGAAATCTTTTCAAAAGGAGATCCTTGTAAAGCAGATGGAACTCTTGGCGAGATTAATACGAATTTACAAAAACTTTTTGTTGTTTTAAGAGGAGTTCAAAAATACGGCAATTTTTATATTAATGGTGCTATTAATAAAGTTCAGAATTTAAAAAGTACAATCAGTGCCATCACAAGTGCAATTGCTGGTGTTCTTAAAACACTTGTTCAGAGACTAAGAAATTGGGTTCTAAACAAATTAAAAAAATTAATCATTGATGCACTTGAAATGATTATGACTAATTTCTTGAAATCAATCAAGGAATCAATTGTTGCCGCAATTGTTGATCAAATCTTTTGTGCATTCGAAAAAATCATCAAAGGTCTATTTGGACTTGTGGGTGACTTCTTATATGCCTTAATTGGTCAAATTATACAAACTCCATTCTGTGCCGCAGAACAATGGGCAAATGCAATGATTAACAAGTTGGTCAGTGATATTGATAAAGCACTAGAACCAATTTTTGAGCAAATTAATGATATTCTTGGTGGAGTTGGTAAAATCTTTGGTTCTGTTTCGAGTGCAATCGATACAATTCTAGGTTTCCAAGGGTTTCTTTGTGGTGGTCCAGAGTGTCCAGAAATTAAAGAGTTTGCACTTTCTCCTTGGGGAGGACCAACAAAGTCACAAACGGATTCATTTTCAAATTTCAATTTTGGAATCTCTCCCAATTTTGCTGGTGAAATCACAGATACTGCGAACGGATGGTTGAATGACTTCTTTGGACCAGATTCAAATTCTTCACAATCACCTGGTTCTTGTTATACTGGAACCTTTGAATGTGGTTTACCACAAGTTGTAATTTTTGGTGGTGGAGGTGCAGGTGCAGTTGCTCAGGCAGTTGTGAATAATGTAGGGCAAGTTGTTGGGACTAATTTATTGAATCCTGGTCAAGACTATAAAACAACACCATTTGTTCAGATTGTCGATCCAGCGGGTTGTGGTTCTAATGCATCCGCATTTGCCGTCATGAAAGTAGATGAAAATGGATATGAAACTGGAGAAATTGAAAAAATAAAAATTGAAAATCCTGGTTCTGATTATGACAATACATTTACTGGTGGTGCTCCTGTCATCACATCATTCTATGGAGCTCCAAATCCAATATCCGTGAATAGTTCTGTGAGTTTGAGTTGGAATGTTGTTAATGCCGATGAGGTATCTCTAGGAATTAGTGGACTAACAAAACTTGGTTTATCTGGTTCGGCAAGTGTTCCCATCACCGATGATGATGTAAGTTTTGGTCCAGGTGAAACCGAAACGACAAAAACATTTACTCTGACGGCAATAAAGAAAAATAAAGATTCTTCAGACCAAACCATACAAAAAACTTTTATATTGACCGTTGTAAAAGAAAAAGTAGAGAGTAGTACCACACTTAATACAAATTCACCAGAAATTATAAGTTTTACTGCATCTTCAACAAATTTAACTCCTGGAAGTGTTCTTACACTGAGTTGGGAAACCAAAAATGCAAAAACAGTATCGATGTCGAATGTGGACAACGCCAGTTCCCTACCAAAAACTGGTTCCTTGTCTGTTGTTATTCCATCTGATATAGAATTCCCATCGGACGGTTCTGGTGCGAAATTATCCTACAAATTAACGGCAAAAAATGATGATGCAACAGAAAAGAATGATGATGGTACTATTACAAAAACAGTAACAAAAACAATTAAAGTGACGGTTACAAAAAATGAAGTTGCAACCGATGGAAATACTCTGGGTTCTGGTGGTGGAGATGGTGTAGATGATGATGAGGAAGATTCAACATCCACATCCACATCGACAACTACGACGGATACGGGAGATTCTGATCAATCATCCAATGATTCCGTATCTACAATTGGTGATGTTGATATTATCGACACTGGTATTGGATATAGCGATGGTGATACTGTATTAATTGATGATGGAGACGGTGGAGAGTTCGAGATTGAAGTTAATCAGTTGGGACAAATTGTTGGATTCAATGTTCTACAAACTGGATATGGGTATACGACAATTCCAAATATCACAATTAATAGTGAAACTGGAGTCGGTGCTAAATTCAGAGCGAATTTGAACTTTACTCCACTAAATCGTTTTTTGGAGATTGAAAAACTGCAGGTAATTGACCCGAATAAATTAGTTAAGGTGATTGATTGTATTGGTAATACGGTTCCGAGTCAGTCAATAAATACATAATAAAGTTGATATTCAATGTCAAACGCACCAGATTATACAATTGCACAAAATCCCCATGCATTTATACATTGTGGTCCTGTTGCAACTGACGATGTAGATGATAAAAGGGATTTAACTATTATTACGTCTGGAAATAATCAGATTATTCATGCTAAAAGTGGTAATAAAGTAGAAAGAATTCAAGGTTTTAGTGGTGAAGTTGTTGGAATTGCTGGTGATCCCTCACAAGAGGGTGGAATCGGTAAGGCAATTGTTGCAAAATCTGGCGATATTGTACTAACAGCAGAATCTGGCAATATTCATTTAAAAGCAAAAAATATTTATTTTGAAGCTTCTGCTGGTGAGGAGGGTCAGGGTAACATTATGGCAAACTGTAATGGATTCTTACAGTTAAGCACTGGTGGTGAATTTAGAGTTGCAGCTGGTAGAATGTGTTTTAGGAGTGAAGGTAATATGAATTTTGTTGGGGACATGATGATTTCTGGTTCTTTGAGTAAGGGAAGTTCTGTTGCCAGTGCTGGATTTCTAAGTTCAATCTTGTCTGGTAACTGGGCAAGTATTATTACTGCAATTTCACAATCTTGTAAATAAAATGTTAGATAGTCTTTCGTTAGGATCTATTGATGTTATGACACCTCTTGGTGGAGGTGCCTTACAATTACCAGTTGGTCTCTGGGAACCAGGGTCATTATCTGCTCATAAGGGGCATTTTGGTGCTGGATCAACACTAACACCTTTTGCCGGAGCACTAGTTGTTGGACCTTCCATCACAAGTCCAATTAGTATTTTTGGAACAGGAATTAATAGTCTTACTGGTTCAACAACTCAAACTGGAACACACACCACAGTCGGACAACATTTGGTTACTGGAACTGAATTAAGAACTTTTGTTGTCAATAATGATCTTGATGGTGTGACAAATAATTTAGTTGCCGCAACAAATAATACTCTGACTGCTGCAACATCAAATAAATTAGTTGCCCCTGTTAATATTATTTCTGGAGCAGTCACAAAAATAAATGGTTTATTAAATCTTACTGGTGTTGGTGATGTTGCGATTGCCATCAATAGTAAAAAAGGATTTGATATAAAGCATCCAAATAGGGAGGGATGGAGACTCAGACATATTTGTGTTGAGGGACCAGAATCTGCAATTTACATCAGAGGTAAATTAACAGGTCAAAACGTTATTAAACTACCTAATTATTGGAAAGGACTGGTTGATTATGATTCAATCACTGTAAACCTAACTCAAATTGGAACCATTCAAGATTTAGTCATAGATAAAATTACCGAAGATGGTGTTTTCGTAAAGTCTGGTAGTGCTTCTCATATAAATTGTTATTATCAGGTCTGGGCAGACCGTTTGGGTGATAAATTAACACCAGAGTATGAAGGAACAACGCCACTAGATTATCCAGGAGATAATAGTCAATATTCTCTTGCTGGATGGGACTACGATAAGAGGTAAAGATGGCAAAGTTATATCAGTATTTCACAAATGCACCACCGATTGAGATTACCGATCTAGAGGTATCTGGTAAAATTATTGCGACGACTTTTGAATTTAGTAATTCTAATTTCAGTCCAGATGGAAATGTTTATATTGGAATAGGTTCTAATGTGGGATCTAATTTTGAAATTAGTGGTATTTCAACAGCAACATTTGAAGTTGACCAGAAAGTTAAAGTCTTTGGTGTAACACCCACATCAGATTCAACACTGGTTCCTGCTCCAGTTCTGTCTTCACTAAGTGCGACTAAAGTTGGAACTGCGGCTACTGTAAATACATATCGCTATTGGGTTTCCCAGTATCACTACAGAAATGGAAAAGTTGGTGTATCATCACAAATTACACCGACAAATGGAATTGGACATGTTGATATTGCTGACTTCAATGATTTGAATCACGTTTCACTCACTCTTGCAAGAACCGATACAAATCATGGTCTCCTTGTTTTCCGTCAGGAAAGTGTAGGTGCTGGAAGCACCGATATTGAAGATTCGAAATTAATCGCCATTTTGGGTCCAAAAGAACTAAAATCGGATACTTCTGGAATTACCTGGAGAGATTATGGAACCTATGACCAAACAGAGTGGTCCACGAAAGGAACAAAAAATGAATATGTAGATCAAATACATTTTCCTGGAGTGGGAACTACAACAGGAGCAAGAGGATGGTCGATTGATACTGTTACGGCAGTTGGGACTAATTCAATAAAAGTTGCTGGAAATTATAATACAAACATTGGAATTGGAACCACAAACCAGGTAAAGGTTGTACATGACAATACCAATGCATTCACGGTTGCCATTGATGCCGCGCTTCAAAGTGGATTAAATTATATTACTCTTCCGAGTGGAACATTCCTGACAAATAAACTTTTAATACCCAGTGGATTCACTTTGAGGGGAAATGGAAAAAATTCCATTATTAAAACTCAGTATTTTGCAACCGATGAATCGGATGGTGAAGGAAATCTATTAGCATTTGATGGTAATATTGTTGGATTAGGCACAACTTCTGGTAGAGATATTACCGTTATGGACCTAACCATTGATGGTAACAGTGGTAATAATATCATGTTTGATGATGACCTTGATAATTACATCATGTATTTTCCAGAAACAAGTTCATCACTCTTTAAAGGAGTCGAAATTAGAAATTCTCCTGCTCATGGTTTGTATCTTTATGATTCATCAAGAGTACTGGTTGAAAGTTCAACCTTTGTAGACTCTTCCCTTACCGATAGATACACATATTATCCTTTGAATGTTCAGGAATCTGACACTTTAAGAGTTAATGATTGTTTATTCGAGAACTTTTCTGGTCCAGTAGATTTCTCTGTAACATCTGTTGTTGCAACTGGTGGAAATATTATTCGTAATTGTGGAACTGGATTAAGAGTATTTGCGACTGGAAAGATTACCACAACAAATAATATCATTCTTGGTCCTTCGGATGAATATATTCCATCACCAGACATTTATGATAGTGATTATAACTCAATAAACATTAGTGTTGAAAGAGGTGTTGATTTCTATGGTCCCGTTCTTCAGTATCTTGAAGATGGTGATCCAAAAGATATCAGTAGTTCTGCAGTTACTATTACATCTGCTGGTATTGGAACCATCATTGATGAAGGAACATCGACAGAAACGCTTGGTGATAGGTTCATGACCTTCAATATACCAACACCAGATTCTGGAATATTTGGTAGAGAGGAAGGATATATTCAACTAAATCTGACTGCGGCACAAACTAATACTCTTGGTCTTACATCTTCTCTTGGATATAATATTATTGCTAAAGAATACTTGACTCAACCAGCTGGATTCTCAACCTATGTTGGAATTAGCACTGGTCAATTTAATCTTATTGGTTCTGGTGCAACAACATATACAGTAACACTTTCGGAACCAAACCAGTTCTCTGGTATTTCGACTGGAGATGTTGTAAAACTAGTAAATCACTCCGTAACTCCCGACCTTTCATCATATGAATTAACCGTATATCAAAAGAATGATGTTTCTGCAATTACAAAAGAATTAGTCTTGACAGGATTTACAACAACTTCGGTGACTGATGGACAGGACAGTGGATATATAAGTATAAGGAAAATATTTACCATAGCAAAAGGGCGGGTAGGGGTTCTGTAATATGCCTGATAACACTAATGTTAATAATAATGCAGCAGTAGTCGTTGTAGGTAGAACCGCTCCAGTTCCTCCTGGTCAACAGAGATCTGAAAAATCCATTCCAGTTGTTATTGCGAGTGATCAGTCAACACTTCCAGTTGCCGAACAGAATAAAGTTCAATCCGAAGTTGCACTTTCATTATTAGGAATTCCCAGATCTGAAGTTGCTCTTGGTATTTTTGCCGATGTTAATACCTATGATGTAAATCCAACCGAATGGACATCAGAACCAGAGCAATTTACAACCGTTGATAATACTGGTGCATATGCTGGCATTGGTGGTTCATCAATGGGATGGGGTTTATCACATGTTCCAGAAGAATCTGGAGCACTTGTAGAAGCACCAGCAGATAAAACTGCCGTATTAACATCAAAAAGATTCTTTAGATATCAACCTGGTCGTGTTTCTTCGGCAACATTTGGTGTTAAAACAACACTAATTAATGCAACAACCGCAGAGGGAACTGGTGCGGCAATTCAGAACCCTGCGGTTCGTAAGTATGGAATCTTTGATAAGTTTGATGGATATTATTGGGAAACCAGAAATAATGGGGAAGAAGATAATTTCTGTGTCGTCAGAAGAACTCAATCATTAATTTACGAAAATCCTCTTACATTTGGAACTGGTGCTGGCGGACAGCAAGAGGACTACGGAAGAACAAATCCAACCGATCCTTTTGATGCAAGAGGTTCTGAATCTGAGGACGACTCTACGGCACAGGCAAACCCTGCGGCAACACCCAAAAAGTTTGGTGATCTCGTCATTGTAAGAGATAATCTTATGATGACACATGCTGGTGTGTATGACCCTTCACTACTCCAGAACGAAACAAAAGTTGGTATTACTACTGTAAGTGGTGGTAATACCATTTTCGTTCCTGATATTGTAAAAAATGTCAGCAATGCAGTCTATGATATAGACACTGGTCTGATGGTTGTTACAACTTCCTCGGCACACGGATTCGAAAGGGGAAAGTATATTACACTAAGTGGAATAGCAATGACTTGCTATTTGGATTCAGTAACTCCAAAAATTTATCCGAATAGAAACACTGGTTTTAATGTTATTCAGGTAAACTCAACAACTTCATTTACCGTCAATGTTGGTGTTTCCACTGTTCCGACATTCTATGTTTCTGGTGGAACCGCAGTCGGATTATCGACTGGGCAGTATGTTTCTTATAAGAATGATTCTGCTGCTGGTATTGGTATAATTACTGGATTTACCGATACTGGAATCTATAGAGTTGCATCAGTCAACACTTCTGGTGAGGTTACTTTAAACAAGTTAGATGGGACATCACTAACGGGTCTGACAAATGGAACATTTAATGTTGGACATAAGATTGTAACACCAGTTCCTTTTGTACAACCAACCAGTGGTTCTTTAATAGCATCAGGAAAAACAAAGTACACCACCGTGAAGGCAACGGGAATGTTCCCATATTACTATGAGGACGGTGATGGTAACAATGAGGGATATGTCGATACGACCGCATCAACATCCACACTAAAAGACCAAATTGATGATGTCAATGATTATTATGATAAGTGGGTGAATCAGAATGTCGCGATGGATTATTGGAATGTTTATGAATATCGCATTCCAAGATCTAGATTTAGTTCCGACCGTTTAGATGCAGAAACTGCCACCTTACTCTACAGTGATGCCGTAGGTGATAAGAGAGCTGGTGATGTTGTTCTAGATGAAGATACCAGCGAAGAACTTACGGATACAAGTATTTGGGACCTTGACTTCACCAAGGTTACAATGTATAAGATTGAGTTTTCCTGGTATGGTGCTGTTGGTGCTCTATTCCTTGCATATGTCCCTGTAAGCAATGGAGAGGCACGTTGGGTACGAGTACACCACCTGAGAGCATCAAACCAGTTGAAGGTCTCCTCACTGGGCAATGCGACGCTTCCTATTACCTATCTGGTATATGGTGGTGGAAATGCAGACAGATATGGATATAGCAACTCTATAAGAGGAGAATCAACATTCTCGTATGGTACTGCCTCAGAACATATTGTTAAGTACGGTGCTTCTTACTATATTGATGGTGGTGACCGTGGTACGGTAAAACTGTTTAGTTATTCCACCCCAACTCCAGTTGAGGTTTATGGTTCAAAAAGAACTTATACAGTCAATAATGGTGGAGGAACCAGTGTTGCTGTGGATGAACTTGATTTAACCAATGCAACATCATCCACCGATCCATATATGATTGCCGCCGCTGGAATTAGTTCTTCTTTCTTCGTTGGTTCAAAAGTTATCACAACAAACCCACTGGATCAAAATATTGAAATTAACTATGTTGATGCAAGACCAGGTGAACAAAGGTTGTATTTGAATTCAAGATTAAATGAGAATTCACTGTCTACAATAACTGTTCTATTAGACAGAAAAACACCTTTAGTTGGTTTGAAGTGTAAAGATCAGATTCAAAGTAGCACTGGTAAAAATGTAAGGAACAGAACACAGGTTTATCCTACCAGACTATCAACAGGTTCCGATGGTGTCGTAAAACTAGACCTATTGAAGTCTCCTATTTTCCAGACAACATCCATTGTTACTTCGGTAAGAAGACAGGATGATCCAATTCTCACTTCAACGGCAAACATCGGTAAGAGAGGAAAACCAACACAGGTTGGAATTGGAACCGTTCTTTATGCAGGAACACACCAATTCGTAAGCGCATCATCAAATGGTATTACGATTGTGAGTGGTGGTAGTGGCACTTTAACAGCATCTAGTGCCGCATATGATCCAACAACGGGTATTCTTACAATTACATCAAATAGTCATGGATTAAGTAATGGTGCCACGATTACAATCTCAGAAGAATCACTAACATTCACATGTTCTCTCGATAACTATGCCACCGAGCACTCATATCCAAGAACAACCGATCCAACATTTGGTCAGAATCTTACGGTTTCTAATGCATCCACAAATACATTTGATGTGAACGTTGGTACTGCTGCGGCAGAATACATCAGAGACATTGGAACGGGAACATACGGTTACTTTAGAGGTTATTTCCAGAATGACCCAACACAAAAACCAATATCTGTTCTGGGATTCCTAGAGAATCGTGGATCGGACAGAACGAAAGACATTGAGACTGATGGATATTATTTTTATGCATTAGAATCAACTTCCGATAACATAGTGTTAACTACGAGTACTCCTTTCTTAAGAGAGGATAATCACAATGCTATTGGTAATGTTGTTACTTCGACTTCTTCGGAGTTCTCTCTGGCACAATTATCTTCTATTAAGATTAATCCACAAATTAGAAGTCCAATTCCTGGAACTGGAACACCAGTTGCCAGCATTTATATTCCAGCATCTGGAGAAGAGTATGATTTAACTCCATACTTTGATTACAATAAAGAATACTTGTCCTTCCCACTTACAAATAAGGTTGATAGTCTGTACTTGTGTGCATCATCTTCTTCCGCATTTGGTATAGGTTCAACAATCGGAAATGTTTCTGCAAGTTTAACTTGGGAGGAACAGTGATTCATGAATGGTGGAAAAGATATAAAGATAGGTCACGATAAGAGACCTGTTTCTATCGTACCCGTTTCTGAAGAACCACTCTATAACATTGCCAATGGGGAAATACTTACCGATGAATTTGGCAATCCCCTCCTTACCGAAGTTCCAATTTACTATACACCAGATGCCTCCGCAAAGAGATCAACATCGATCGTATTTGGTGTCGAACCAGATTCTTATACCATCAAGAGTGTTAAGCAAGTAGGAATTAAAACGGTAACATATGACCAGATATTATCAAATAATGTAGGTATAAACACCGAAAATCTTTTTGTCGGTGATGTTATTGTAGGTTCATATTTACCGGAAGCAACATCAATCACTAGAATTGGAATATCAAGTGTTTACTTATCAAACAATGCAACTAATACCTCCACCACGTCAGAAGATGCCATTGTAAAGAGAAGAACTTTTACGAGAGCAAAATCTGATCCTGTTCTAAAAGTTGAGGAACAATTCAAAGAATCTAGTGAAGTTAGTACGACCTTATTGGGTGTCACCAGAGGGGAAACACAACTCTCATTATTTTCTAATGTTTCTTCTTACGGTCTAGATTCTGCAGACTGGGAGTTTTTTACTTTTAACAGTGGAAATAGTTTTGGAACCTGGGAGAATAGAAGAAACGAACTTTATGGTGAAAGATACAGAGCAAAACTTACTGAGGAAGTACAAGAATCTGCCATACAATTAACCGCATTTCCAGCACCATATTCATATCCATATGGACCTAATTTTGAAAAGGTTGGTTTATACAACAATGCATTCTTTCAAAACTATTTGAGATTCATTGAACTCGGAAATAAATTATATGATTACTATACCACTGGTGGTGGTTCATCGTATCCAAGTGATTGGAGTAATAAGTTTTTATCGAGTGGAATTGCAAAAGTTGTTGCTGGTGATGTGGAATATGTTGCTGGAATTGAAACGGCATTCGCACAAATAGACACCTGGACTGATACTTGGAGAGATATAAAGGATGGTATTTTAACGGACCCTGTGACTGGTAAAGCATTTACTTTTTCAAGTATTAGTAGTTTGCAAGGAATTGGTCTTTTTGATTCCACGAATACCAGACCTGGATATTCTGCATCCGAACAGAGATATGCTTTTTTACAGTCCAGAAGAGTTTTTCGTTATCAACCAGGAAGAATTAGTGGATTTACTTTTGGTCTCAGATCATCCGTGGAACCTGTTCCTGGTATTACGATGGAATGGGGAATATCAAATCCAACAGACCAATATATTTTTCAAATTGATGCGGGTCAATTATCAATTATCAGAAGAAGTACGGTTCCATTATCGGTAAGTGTTCTTGAAAGAAATGGATTGTCTTCTCTAGAACAAACAAGGCAGAGAAGTGGTGATCCATTTGATACCGTAACTTATTGGACGGTTAAAATTCCTAGAGATAAATTCAATGGTGATCCACTAAACTCCAATGGACCTTCTGGGTATTTGTTACAACCACAGAATGTCACGATGTATAAGATTGAGTTTGGTTGGTATGGTGCAATTGGTGCGAGATTTTATGCTTATATTCCAACCAGTAATGGTGATGCACGATGGGTTGTCATTCATACACTAGTAATTGAAAACTCCCTTGAATCTCCTTGCCTACAGGACTCTTACTTTAGGTTCAAATACTCCTTGAATGTTTCTAATACGGAAAACATAAGAACACCACAGTATCTTTATAAGTATGGTGCTTCATACTACATCGACGGTGGTGATGAAGGAACCTCTCAAATTTATTCTGTGAGTTCTGGTTTAAAGAATATTTCTCCATCACAACAAAATACTCTGATGGGTGTATATCCAAAGGAGTATCTTCTAAACTCTGTTGGAACCGAGATTGAAAATAAAAAGTTAATCATACCCACAAAGTTGAATGTAACCACAGATTCTTTATCAGAACTAAACGTTGTAACTTGTTCTGCCTGTCCTGGATTCGGACATGTATATACTCCAGGAATCGCAACAACAGAAACTGGCAGCATAGTTGATGTGGAATTTACTGGTCCAGATACATTGGCAGCAATCAATGATAGTTATTTTAGTAGTTCTGATGTTGGAGCAAAGATTATAGCACCATCAATTTATGATGCATATATTGAAGAAGTTTCCGATCCAGTTGGTGCTGGTGGTTCATTTGAAAGTGCAAAAATAAGTAGAAATGTTGCTGGAGAACTAGCACTGGACAAAGTTACTGGAATTTCTAGTATTGTTCAGCAGGGTGTGTATCCATATCCAATTAGGTTAAGTAATTATAGTGCAACTGCCGCATCAGATCTCGCACTCACTGGTTCAAAAATAGAAATACAATTTGTTAATCCAACACAATCCGATGATTACTCACACTTTGCAAACTTCTTAATTGGTGTGACTGACAAAGAACCAGATGTTTCTCTTCCAGATACACTGAATGGTTTTAATTTTCCAGGAATTGGTGTTACTTCTGTTTTTCCAAGGTCAAATATCCTTCATGGTGAATATAAAAATACTAGTGTTGCACTGACAGAAGAAGGTGTAGAAACTGGAGAAGCAGATCGTCCTCTAACAGAATTCATGGAGATTGATTATAGGATTCCAAATCTAGCAAATCCTGCTGGAGGAATTTGTTCTAAACTCACGATTGATGTTCTCGATCCCATTGAAATTACGAATGTAAATGAGTTCGATGTCAATCCAGAGACGAGTGTAAGTGATGGTAATACTTATATTCAAATATCTGGATCTTTTCCAGCACTATCAGTCATCAATGGGCAAGACTATGGATATGATGGTGGAGAAATTGCAATTTCAAGTAGTGGTACTATAACAACTCCTGGACCAACATATGTCGGTCTTACAAGTTCCTATACCGATGCAAATAATAATTTATTTTCTTACATAAAAATTTCTAGTAGTTTATCTGCTGGGTCTGATTTTACGATTGCAATTAGACCAGTCAGAGCAACAGGATCGAGAATCAATGTACAGAAACTGTACAATTATAACCCATTTCCATTATATCTCGTGGCACAACTTCATGATAATGCCGCAATAAACAATATTACGATTAAAGAAACTATTGGAAATTTCCAAAGAACGGTTACACCAAGATTTTATGTCTCTGGTGGTTGTGAGGTTACAAATGCTGATGGAAATGCTGATACAACAGGAGCACCACCAACTAACTTCAAAGAGGTGACCAGACTTTCTGCCGCACTTGTTGATACACAAAATCAACAAAAATTAAGAAACGTCACAAAGAGAGATACATTATACATTGGTGCGAACAGTACAGAAACCATAGATTTAAGCAAGACTTTTGGTGCCGACAGAAATGTCATTACACCAGACAATAATAATCTAGAGGCTACATTTATCACCGCTCAGAAGATTGATGATGGTTCTTCTGGCACAATGGAAGTTAGTCTGAATTACAAAGAGCAGTGATAAATACGGTATTAGCATTGGTAAAGTAATTTAATAATGGCACTATCAAACCCAAAATTATTTGGTCTGAACGTTTTAAGTTATTTTGCCGATGTAGAAAATAAGAACCAAGCACTCACGGCACTCAATCTTCCTCCACTTGACCTAGAAGTTATAAATGGTTCTTCCTCTTCGGCAAGTAGACAGGATTGGGTAAGTTTATCCAGATTAAATACTCCAATATATAAAACATTAAGTAGATTTAGTGGTGATTCTTCCATATATTCTGGAGCACTAGAAGATAGAGCAGGACTAAGAGGAACTCTTTTTGGTGGTCTGGAAATCAATGGTCGATTAAGTGGTAATGCGATAAGATACAGATATTTGGATGGCACTGGAACTGGTGCAACTATTAAGATTGCGGATATTTCAACATCAAGAGTTAGTTCTTGGAGTTCTAGTGCATCCCCTGTTCTGAGCACTTCC
>Ga0222718_10003266_pt1 | contig 13977 bp, 6 predicted proteins | sample C33_27DmetaG_FD_165045 | JGI IMG/M metagenome (GOLD analysis project Ga0222718, IMG submission 165045) | Estuarine water microbial communities from San Francisco Bay, California, United States - C33_27D | ecosystem: Environmental > Aquatic > Marine > Unclassified | place: USA: California... | reverse complement strand
GTTGTATTCGCCAGTTGTGTTTGAGTACATACTTTGATAACCAATTGCTGTATTCTTTTCTCCAGTTGTGTTATTGTAAAGTGCTTGATAACCGTGTGCTGTGTTATATGAACCAGCAGATGTATTTGTATTGTACATCGCCTGATATCCAACAGCAACGTTGTAAAGACCAGCATCATTACATCTCATTGCCTGATGGCCTATTGCAATGTTTCCATTTACAGCACCAGTTTGAGATTCTAAAGTACTATTTCCAACAGCCACATTTGCAAAACCAATTGTATTAGAAAATAATGAACTATCTCCAATAGCAACATTTGAAGTACCTGTAGTGTTAAGTCTTAACGAACTTCTTCCAATAGCTAAGTTTTGAGAACCTATAGTATTGCAAAGCATACTATAAAAACCTATAGATGTATTGTAACATCCTGTAGTATTATTAGAAAGTGCTCCCCATCCAATAGCCGTATTACACTCACCTATTGTATTATCTGCTAGTGCGGCTTTACCAATGGCAATATTACATCCTCCATTAGTATTAGCAGTTAAAGCACTAACACCAATTGCTACGTTATCATTTCCTTCATTTACTCTTAAACTTAAATATCCAATAGATATATTGCATTGAGAAGTAGTTGAACATTCTTGTGAAATAGAACCTATAGCAACATTGCAATTTCCTGTAGTATTAGATTTTAATGCACCGTGACCAAATGCCGTATTGTTTATACCAATTGTAGTATCTTTTAATGCTAAACATCCAACAGCAACATTACAAACTCCTGTAGTTAAAGAAGATAAAGCGCTCTTACCAAAATAAATGTTTGAATCATTTGTTCCTATTTGATGACATGTTGTACCATCACTTATAGTAATTTCACCATCTTCTACATGAAGTTTAGTAGCAGGACTTGTCGTACCGATACCTACATTTGGACAACGAACTGTCATTACAACAGCGCCGTTATGAGCTAATTGTAAAGGTTGTTGTTCAACATTAGAAGCATGTATATACGGAGCATTTGCAAGGCTGCCAGTTATTTGTTGACCAGCATTACCTTCTATTCCTATTGTAAATAGTGAATTAGTCGCACCATCCTGTGACATGCTTATATAAGGATTATGTGTTTCATCTACGTTATCACTATCAGCTTGAATAAAAATACCAGCATCACCTGTTGATGCAAGATGAAGCAAGTGACTAGGATTTGATGTACCAATACCTAAATTTTTATTAAATGACCATGCGTCACAGGTCGAACCATATGTTAAACATGCAGCTGCACCATCTACTGTTATACCAGCCCCATCAGCTGCGGCCGCATTAGCAGCTCCACATGCAATTGTAATGTTTAAATCTTCTACATCTAAAGTGGCTGTGTTGATTGTAGTAGTTGTGCCGTTTATTGTTAAATTACCAGCAACAGTAAGATTATTACAAATACCCACATCACCTGTAGCCATAATTCGCATACGCTCATTACCACCGTTTGTATCAAATCTTATATCAGCATTTTCTTGGTTTCTTATAGTCAAATCCATATTTGTATCATCTAGGATTAATATAGATCCATCCTGATTGGCCTTACCTGTTGTTGTATTAACTAATTGTATTGCAGGATAATCTGATTTAAATACCGATAAATTTCTTTGAGGAGTTGTTTGTCCTATACCAACACACCCTCCTGAGGTAATTCTCATTCTTTCATTATTGCCGCTAGTTTGTCTTGTAGAAAATTGTAGATACCCTTGAAAATTACCAGATGTACTATTTTCTTTTCTACCTGCTACAGCCGCAAAGAATGTATCATTTGCACTACCATCGTATGTACCACCTAAAGAAATTTGACTTCCTTTATCAACACCATATGTATCATTATTAGAAAGATATAATATACCTCTACTTTGTATGACACCATTAGCACCTCGTATATCAACTGTTGAAGTTGGACTTGTTGTTCCTATACCAACGTCACCAGTATTAGTAATGGCCATGTGTGGAGTGCCAGAGCCGTTGGTAAAGAAACATAAAGATCCATTGCATGTACCATCCATACCCATAGTTCTTGCACTACCATGACGTATCCACATTCCATAATCAGTATGTAAGTGTGTGGCATTAAATGTTGTATCATTACCACTATTACTACTTTGAATTGTTTTAGAAAATGAACCAAATGTAATTGTATTTCCTGTTACTGTTAGATCACATGTAACAGAAAAATCTCCTGCAGCTGAAGCTACAGTAATTGCACCTGTATTTGAAATTGTTGCGTCACCTGATGGTGTAACTTTTGATGTTACGTCTGAACCACTTCCAACAAATATCTGACCATCACTTAACTCTAGGCCCATGTTTTCACGTAATGTAGTAGGACTTTGTAGATCATAGGATCCAAAAGTCATCATTTCTATATCATCATTACTTGCAGGTGCTGTGGTAAATGTAACTTGTGTATTACTTGTTTTTGTAAAGTCTATATCTTCTATAAGTTGAACACCATTTAAAAAGACTAGTAGAGGATTTGTAGAAGTATATCTTAATTCTTTTCCATTGACATCATTACCACTAAAGACCGTAGTAGAACCATCACCAGTATAACGATAACGTTCTATTATACCTGTTTGTTCAGGTGGTGCTACGCCTATATATGTTGCCATTGTTCTCTCTCTATACTATTTAGTTACCTTCTAAAGTGTTTATTCTTGCTCGGCTTTAAAAGTTGCATAAGCATCTTTAACATCTTGTGTCCAGACTGCATTACATACTGCTTGAACCTCTGAGTGTTCATTAGTTATATCTGCATCTGGCATTAAAGCATGTCTATGATATTTTCTTGTTAATTCTACGCCATCTTCCATAACTACAGTATCTGTTCTTACTTGAACTGATTTGTATTTTCCGACCACTTCGATTTTACCAATCTGTGTCTCTTTAGTTATTGCCATAGTTTGTCTCCTTTATTGTTAAATTTGATATACTGCTAAAATTGTCATTTGATTTGAATTACTGCCTGTTGCTAAAGATGATGTAGTAAGATTATTTCCACTACTATCATATAAATTTACTCCATCTGCATTGCTATCATTTGCAGTAAAAGCAGGTGCAGTTCCCCATGAAAAAATTTGTTGAATAAGAATTGTTGCACCATATGCTTGTGATGGAAAATTAAATGGAAAACCAGCAAGTTTTAAACCACCACTTCCTCCAGATACACTATCTGTTCTTATAAATCCTCTAGCAAAAACTACATTTCCAACTTTGTTATATACCCCATGAGTAAATCCATCATAAGTAACAGTTGGATTAGAAGTACCACCTTCATAGACAGGCGTCCAAGTTCCTTCTTCGTAATCGTCTAATTTGTTTGCTGTGCCTGTGCCACCAACATATAGACCACCACCTAAGTATAGGTCTTTCCATCTATATGTTGAGTTTCCTAAATCAGTAGCATTATCTTCTCTTGTTTGTGTTTCATCTACAGAAATTATTGAACCTGCTTGACCAAGTAATCCATTTCCACCTGCTCTTGGGTCTAATGTAATACCACTTACAACACCACTCCTTGAAAATATATTACCAACTGTTGTTCCATCTTTTCTAAATTCTTGTATTGTTCCATCAGTTGTTCTTCTATTTAAAATTAAAGCACATTCACTACTTGTTGAAACACCTATAAAACCACCACATTCAAAAACCATACCAGTACATGTGTTAGTTGAATCGATTACTTGACCAGGATTAGATCGATTCGATCCTAAATATACATTACCTAAACCATCAATTTTCATTTTACAACTAGTATTTGTCCAAAATTCAATACCATTACTCTGTGAGGCAGCTCGGTTCATAATTCTTATAGCTTTATCGCCATAACCTTGAATATCATGCCTAGATCCATCAGAAACACCTATAAGCATATACTGATTACTTACATTTGCTCTTTGTAAACGAATATTACCATGAGTACCAGAAGCTGCAATATCTATGTTATAAGAAGATGTGGGTGCTGCCTGGTTACCTATACCTAAACATCCAGAAGAATCTATACAAATACTTGTGCCTGTAATATCAAAACTGTTTAAATCTAAATTTCCACCAAGCTGTGGAGTTGTATCATCTACAACATCTCCACCACCACCACCACCACTTACTGTTCCAGCAACAAAGGCTGAACCATTATAACATAAGACTTGGCCTGTAGTAGCACCTAAACCTGGTATTCTTAAAGCTGTAACATTTGTATCACCTAAAGTAATTTCATTTGAAACTGTTGGTGAAGATGGTTGAGCACATTTTCCTATAATAATATTACAACATCCTGTTGTTAGTGTATCACCAGCACCATGTCCTAAAGCAGTGTTATTTAAACCTGATTCTAAACAATTTAATGCACCATGACCTATAGCTGTATTGTTAGCACCAGATGACTTATATAAAGAATTTCTACCGACTGCTACACTTTCTGTTCCAGACAGACAACGACCACTTTGAGCACCAACAAGTACATTATATCCTGATCCACTAGTAGAAGTGCCCGCCTGATGACCAATAAATACACTTTCATTTACATTTGTAGTTTGAGATCCAGCATTAGTACCTATTGCAACGTTACAGTTTCCTGTAGTATTACAATTTAAAGCACACAATCCTACACCAACGTTATAACTTCCAGTTGTATTAAGTCCTAGTGAAGAAAAACCTACTGCTGTTAAATTAGCACCTGTAGTATTACTACGACCAGCTTGAGCACCTACTATTGTTCCACTTGAACCTGTTGTATTACTACTTCCAGCAGACCAACCTATAAATGTGCTATTATAATCAGCCTGATTATTACATCCAGCTTGATAACCTATTGCAGTTGTTCTATGACCAGTTGCATTATATCCTGCGTTAGCGCCAATTAAAACTGCTTCAGATATATTCGTACCAACATTTTTTCCAGCATTTCCCCCAATAAACACATTAGAAGTGCTACTAGTTTGTAAAGTACGTCCAGCACATAGACCAATTGCTACATGTCCACCTCCAGAAACATTACAATGTAATGCTTGTCTTCCCACAGCTACATTATTAGAACCAGTTGTATTGTTAAGACCTGCCTGAGAACCTATAAATGTATTTCCAATACCTGATGTATTACACTTTCCAGCAGCCCACCCTATATAAGTGCTATCATAGTCAGCTGTATTACTAAATCCAGCTTGAGTTCCTATTGCTAGTGTTCTCATACCAGTTGCGTTTTTACCTGCTTCAAAACCAATTAATACACTATCACATGCAGTACCCATACCACATCCTGCGTTTACTCCTATTGCAATATTTTGACCAAAATTATTTGAAGAAATAGTATGACTATAACCAGCACATCTACCTATCATTACATTATTAGAACTTAATGTATTAAGACCTGCTCTTGTTCCTATTGCTACATTATTTCCCCCAGCTGTATTTGAATGTAATGCACAAAATCCAAATGCTATATTATTTCCACCAGTAGTATTATCATATGCAGCTTGATATCCTATACCAACATTTTGTTGACCATTTGAGTTAAATAAAGCATTATATCCTAAAGCAACATTATATTGACCTGTTATGTTACATTTTAAAACTTCATGCCCCATAACTGTATTGAATGAACCTGTTGTGTTGTATGAAGCAGCTCCATGGCCTATAGCAACATTGTAACAACCTGTCGTATTAGAACCTAAAGCTGCATATCCAATAGCATTATTAAATCTACCAATTGTATTACATTTTAAATTGTCATTACCTAAAGCAACATTAAAATCTCCTGTTGTGTTTCCATACATAACATTAAATCCAACTGCTACATTAGAACTACCTGCTGTTAAAGAATACAGAGCGCTACTACCAAGTCCAATATTATAATTACCTGTAGTTGAACTAAACGATCCGTTTGCATTTGACCCAATAAAGATATTTGAATTACCAGAATTACTAAATCCTGCCCTACAGCCAATAACTACACTTGAACATCCTCCACCATAACCATTTGCTTCAAAGCCTATAATAACCGAATTACTAGAGCCATTACCAAATCTGCCAGCAAATGTACCTAAAAATACATTGTGAGATTGGTCAACTATACTTTTTCCTGCTTCTACTCCAATGGCAACATTACAAGAACCAGTAGTATTTTGTGAAAGTGAAATATATCCTACAGCAGTATTACATTCTCCTGTTGTGTTTACAACCATTGATTTATATCCAACTGCTACATTATAATTAGAATTAGCACATTTTAAAACTTCATAACCTAATGCAACGTTATATGAACCTGTAGTATTACACTCTAAAGCATAAGCACCAAAACCTACGTTGTAGTTACCAGTTGTATTGTTGAAAAGTGTTTTATATCCTGCAGCTACTTGGCCAAATCCTTCAGTATTGCAATATAATGAGTTGTGTCCAAGAGCAACGTTTTGTTGACCAATAGTGTTACTTCTTAATGAATCTGTTCCGATTGCAGCGTTGTATTCACCAGTAGTGTTAGCATACATTGACTGGTAACCAATTGCCGTGTTTTTCTCTCCAGTTGTGTTATTGTAAAGTGCTTGATATCCATGAGCAGTATTGTATGAGCCAGCAGCAGTGTTTGTATTTAACATTGCTTGATAACCAATAGCAGTATTATACAAACCTACATCATTTGAACAAAGTGCCTGATGGCCTATTGCAATGTTTCCACTTACAGTTTGATTTCTAGCCGCATCTCTACCAATAGCAATATTATAACAACCCGTTGTAGAACATCTAAGTGCTGAAGAACCTATAGCTACATTACATCCTACAGTTGAACCAACAACTAAAGTTCCATTACCTATTGCAATATTATGACAAGCGCATGTAGAGGCCTGCATTGCAGCGTGACCTAAAGCAACATTTGAAACACCAGTGTTTATCTGTCCAGCTGTACTACCAAGTGCAACGTTAAAATTACCCGATGGATGATTACCATTTAATTTAATTGTAGCACTACCACAACTAAAATTTAAATTACCTGTTGATGTAATGCAAATATCTGAGGTAAGTTTACCACCTGTAATTGTACTATCAGCAATTTCACTTGCTTCAATTACAGCGTTACCTGCTATTAAGTCTGCTAAACTTCGTGCTTTTGACATTGAATCCTATTTTTTGTTTTTACCATAACGATTAACGTATTCCTCAAAATATTGTTTAAAGTTACCAGTAAAAACTTTTGATCCAATGTGACCACAAGTCATACTGATATTGACCCAAGTAGTGCCGCCAAGACTTTTCCATTTATTACAAAATGCTGTATCTTCACTATATAATTCACCATCATTATCAATACCAATATCAAATACCATTCGACCTTCTCTTTCACCATTCTTATATTTGGGACTTAGATTCCAAACATCAGTAAAGGCCTTTCTTGTTAATTTTGTAAATGCCATACCTGTGCCTTCAACTTCCATAACGTCTGTATTTGAAGGCAGTCGTTTAGCATTTTCAAAATCTTTTTTAATCTTAATTGCAAAAGTCAATTCATTATCTGTTTTTTTACGAGCTGTGCCACTTATGACATCCACAGGTGTATTAATTAAATCTTCCATCCACTGTGGTTCCCATATCATGTCACTATCTATAAAAAATAGATAATCATAATCTTGTTCAACTGCAATTTTGATTAAATCATTACGAGCTCTTTGTACTAAACTATCGTATGACATAAAAACAGGATGTACTTCATACATCTTACTTTTCATGTATTGTATAGTCTGTATCAAAGAGTTTACATAATATACTTCAACTCTTCCATCATGTGCTGGCGTACCAACTAAAATCTTTTTCATAATATACTTTTAAAATTTTATTAGTCAGAAAGTGCTGTTACATCAAATTCATCATCAGTTGTTTCTGCAGCTGGTTCTACTTCTGGATGAGTAGACTCGTATTGACTGTCATAAACATTGTTCCAATGTGAAATTGGTAGTAAAGCGACTAATTCTGATTTAGTAAAAGCACTTGGAGCTTTTAGAGCAAACTTTTCTTCACCTTCTTCAGTTTGGTGTATTTCCTGAGAATATTCTGATTTGTATTCATTTTTCTCATAAGAATAAGTTATGTCCCATCTTACTACATTACCGTCTGTATTTGTAGTAGGAACTGCTTTTTCAAGTGTTTTTGTTGCGTCATCTGAATGTGCCATATATATGTCTCCTTAATTATAACTATAGTTATATACTATTTATAATAACTGTTTCTACAGTTTATCATAGTTTTTTCTTACATTTTTAGTTAATCTACTGTGTGGTGCAAAAGGCCATCCAGTGATAACTATACGTTGTCCTGTGCAATTTTCAACTAAATGAAAGTGACCTGTTTTCATTATTACACAAGTATTTTTCTTTGGTGTGATACGATAATTAAAGTCTGGTAAGACTAAATCACCATCTGTTTCATCAGTTAGATAAAACATAAACACACAGTCACCATAAACAACAGGTAGTTCTTTATGTAACTTATAAAAGGATTTATTTGGAACAAAACGTTTTGTTACAAACTGTAAAGAACTCATACCTGTTGTTTGGGTGGTTTTATTAAATAAGACTTTATACTGTTTGTTTAATTCAGACAATATAGGATTAGTAAATTCAGGTCGATAACGTATTGCGTCAGCGTAAGCTTCGTAATGGGTATCTTTTTGTTCTATTTCAACAAGACCATGATGATTACTATACTCTAAAATCTTATCAATAAATTCGTTAGTTAAAAAGTTTTCATTTTTCCATAAAACATCTTTAACTTCTTCTTGCCACATTACTCCTTAGCACACCTTACTTCTTTTTCTTTGTAATTATTGTATAAACTTTCAAAATTACTAAAAACTTTTTCAGGTTCTACCATTGCATTTCTAGGATCATTTGGATCAAATTTATTATTGTTCCATTTTGCACCCATATGAAATTGTAAATTAGTGTGATGAGTATAACCAAACTGTGTCCATTTAGTACTTCCCCATATTATTATGCCTCTTTTTTTAACAGAAGCTGCAAAGTGTTGTAAACAAGAATCAATAGCAATAAATGTACGAGCACCTTTTAGTAACTCATGTAAACCAGACCAATGTAAATTACACTTAATGGTGCCCGCATATGCTGGTTCATTTGGTAATGTACAGTCAATAATTGTACATTTAGGATACTTTTGTTTAATTGCGTTAATTACAGTTTGTGCTAACCATTGTGGATAGATACGTCCTGGATTTGTATTATTGTATGGTGTATTTGCAGCACCACCATTCCAACCACTTTGACCACCTGTAAATTGTACAAGTATGTAGTCTTCGTTAATTTTATTATCTGTTTTCCATTTGTCAACTTGAGGTTTTAGATGATCTGTAAACATCTTAGGTACCATTGTAGAGTCAAATTCTACGTCATGTAGATTTGAATAGGCCTCAATTAGATGTTGATTACCAAATTGAAAATTAGATTTATATGGCTCAGAATAATATATGTTATTTGAGTCCATTATTCGTTTGTCGTTTAAAGGTAAAGTTTGTTCAAATGCAAGTTTAACATTTGGATTATTTGCAAAGCATTGTACATACGGTGTATATACTTGAATTGGTTGTCCTGCTTTTTCTTTTAGTTTATCTACTAGTGCTGTAAAAGATGAGCATTTGCCCACACCACCTTCAACAATATATGTGTTTAGTTCCATAATTCCTCCATTATATAATTCTATTTATATATTAATTAACTGTCTATTATGGTTGGTTGGTTTCTAGAGCTAGTATTCTAGCTTCTAAATCTTCAATTTTAGTTTGTTGTTCTTGGCAAACTTTAACAAGTCTAGGTACAATGTGAGAGTAATCTACTCCCCAACTTCTAACTGGTTTGCCATTTTCATCTAATTCATCTGTTCCTTGAGTTACTGCTTCTGGAACTACATTAACTAACTCTTGTGCCACAAAACCAAAATCTCTATGAGCATCAATTCCATCAATCCAATCAAATTGTCTGACTTTTATATCTTTAATGTCTTGTATGGCTGAACCAGAATATTGTATATTTTCTTTTAATCTTTGGTCTGAAGCGTTATTAAAAGCAATTGTAGTAGCAGAGTTTGAAGTTATGTAACCAGCTTGTGTTTGTCCTCTGTCAAACGATTGATGATACTGCGTACCACTTGTATTTGTGCTGTTTAATCTTAAACCATAAGTAGAGTTTCCATCATGTGTGTTTAATTGTTTTGTATTTGTTAGTGAACCTGCACTTGTAGTTCCAATTAAAATTCTACCAGAACTGTCGATACGCATACTTTCACTGTAGGTAATCTGACTATCAGCTGTTACAGGATATGCTCTTGCAAATGATATTACACCATTTGTCATCATTATTCTGTTTGAATGAGAAGTACCAGAGCCAACTGTAGCGTAATTATTATTTCCACTTCCTACATAAGCATTTTGTAAAAGTTGGAATGAACTGTTAGTTCCACCACTATCTGAAATAAAACTATTATAAATTTGTGCTTGTCTATAAGATGAAGAAGATGCACCACTTGGCAATGTACCTAAAGAAAAATTACCGTCTCCTTTTATATTATCAGCAACATGAAGTTTTGCTGATGGAGAACTTGTACCAAGACCTAATCCAGTTGAGTTTGCATGTATACTTAAACCAGGAATTCTAAAAACATTATTAGTTGAATTACCTAAAGTAATTTCATTACTAACAGATGAACTTGATGTACCTTGATTGTAACCAATAACTATATTATTATTACCTGTTTGATTTGTTAAACCAGAATAACCACCTAAACTAATATTACATTGACCAGAAGTAAGATTACCTAAAGCTGATCTTCCTATACCAGTATTATTACTACCTGTTATTGACACACCAGCAGCACGTCCTACAAGTGTATTATTTTCTGCACCTACAATACAGTTTCCTGCTGTATGGCCAATTGCTACGTTAGATGATCCTGTTGTGTTAAGTAAAGAATACATACCAATTGCTAAGTTATCATTACCAGTTGTATTGTTTTGTAGAGCAGAGTGACCAATAGCAATATTTGATTGACCAGTTGTATTAGAACACAATGCCTGATCTCCAACAGCAGTATTATAAGAACCTGTTGTTAATGCTCTAAGAGCTGTATATCCTACAGCTACACTATATTGAGTAATTGTACTAGCACACATTGCCTCAAAACCAACGGCTGTATTTCTTTTTCCTGTTGTATTATTTCTTAAAGCTGAGTTTCCTAAACCAGTATTGTATGTACCTGTTGTATTAGCACATAAAGCACAGTCACCTATAACAACATTATCATATCCAGTTGTAATACAATTATTTGCATATCGTCCTATTGATATATTATTAGAACCTGTTCCATTTTCATTTGCAGCATAACCAATTGCAATAACATTTGCACCAGAAGAATATCGACCTGCTAATCTTCCTACATAGATATTTCCACCATTTGCACAGCGACCTGCATTACTACCTATCGCTACAAATTGCGAATTATCTGTTAAACTTCCAGCACAATGTCCAACTGCAACACTATCAGTTGAAGTTGCCATACAATTACCAGACGCTGTTCCCATAAGAACATTTGCAGAACCTGTTGTTAAACAAACACCTGAATTAACACCAATACCAATATTACTAGAGAATGTTGCTCCTGTAGCACAACCTCTTAAAGCACCTGAACCTATACCAATATTTGAATCTCCTGTAGATTTCCAATACATTGTTTGATTACCTATTGCTATATTACAATCGCCAGTATTTCTACTCATTGTTTGAGATCCAAATGCTTGATTGAATCGACCAGTTGTGTTACACATTAAGGCTTGTACACCTACAGCAATATTATTAACACCTGTTGTGTTAGAATAAGCTGCTTGATATCCTATAGCAAAAACACCAACCGTTGATTGAGCACCTGCAGAATTACCTATTGCAAGACTGTATTGGGCAGTTGTAGCTGTACAAAATGTATTATGGCCAATTGCTATGTTATAATTACCTGTTGTATTTTTTTGTAAAGCACTCATACCCAAAGCAACATTACTTTGTCCTGTTGTACTATCTTTTAGAGAAAAATAACCAACACCGACATTGTAACAACCTGTTGTATTACTATATAATGCCTGATATCCTAAACCAGTATTATAACAACCTGTTGTATTACATGCCATTGAAAATGCACCTAAACCAATATTTCTTTCACCACCTGTTGAGTATCTTCCAGACTCAAAACCAATGTAAATATTATATGTTCCAGTTTGTAAACTACAAGCAGCTCTTGTACCTAATACTACGTTTGATGCAGCTGTACAAAAACATTTCAATGCTGACTCTCCTAAAGCTACATTACTACCACCTGATCCTTGAACTGCATTACTGTATCCATAACCTGCACATGTACCTAAAAATACGTTATTACCTGAACAGACATATCGACCAGCATAAAAGCCTATTACTGTATTTTGAATGTTTGTTGTATTAGCACAAAGTGCTTGATGTCCTATAGCAACATTATAACATCCTGATATATTTTTATTAGAAGCTGAATGACCTATTCCAACGTTATAATTTCCTACTGTATTGCTGTTCATAACAGATGAACCAACAGCAACATTTGAAACACCTATTGTTGAACAATCTAAAGCATTAGTTCCTATTGCAACATTTTGAACTCCAGTTGTTAATGCTCTTAAAACATAAGAACCTAATCCAATATTATTATAACCTGTTAAAAAACATTGAAATGAGTTATTTCCTAATATAACGTTATTGCTACCAGTACTAGAATTTGCTACTCCTATTCCTAAATTATTACCTATAAAAACGTTGTTACCGCCTCCTTGATAAAATCCTGCTTGAAAACCAATTGAAATATTAGAACTACCTCCAGCATATTGATCTGCTTGATAACCAATTGCTATTGAAGAATGGGCATTGTTAGCATTTGACAATGCATCAGTTCCAATTGCTACATTATATTTACAACTATCTGAAACACTACCAGCAGTCTGACCAGCACGATATCCTATTGATACGTTACATCCAGATCCTTGAGCTTGATTTGCTCCAGCAAGCCAACCTAATGATACGTTTTTAGTGCCTGTTGTTGTTGCATAACCAGCTCGATATCCTACACCAGTATTACCATCAGTAGTATTAAATTTTAATGCTTCGTGTCCTATTGCAACGTTACATGTACCACTTACGTTACATTGTAATGATTGATAACCTATTGAAACGTTATAACTTCCAGTAGTATTTGCTTCTAAGTTATAAGCTCCCATTCCAACGTTGTAGTCACCTGTTGTATTATTAAATAAACTTTTATAACCAGCTGCAACTTGGCCAAATCCTTCGGTGTTACAATAAAGTGAATTATGGCCTAGTGCCACGTTTTGTTGACCAATAGTGTTACTTCTAAGTGAGTCGGTACCAATGGCAGCGTTGTATTCACCAGTTGTATTTGCGTACATTGACTGGTAACCAATAGCAGTATTCTTTTCTCCAGTTGTGTTAGTGTAAAGTGCTTGGTAACCATGTGCTGTGTTATAAGAACCTGCATCACTAACATTTGATACTAGAGCTTGATGACCTACAGCAGTATTATAACAACCTGAAACATTAGAACACATTGCCTGATATCCTACGGCAATATTTCCTAAACCTCCACTATTTGATCCTAACGCATTTGAACCTATTTTAAGTTGCAATCCATCAGCACCAAAAGTATGAGAACATGAACCTATAGTTAAATCTGTTGTTGTTGTAATTGCTATATCTGTTGCTAAATCGGCACCTGTTATAGATGCATTAAGAATGTCTGCTGAGGTAACTGTATTATCTACAATTTTTGCTGAAGTAACTGAGTCGTCTGTTACGATTGCCAGACGAGCAGGTGCCTTACCTAAATATGTAGCCATCTTACGTAAT
>Ga0222718_10003264_pt1 | contig 13980 bp, 10 predicted proteins | sample C33_27DmetaG_FD_165045 | JGI IMG/M metagenome (GOLD analysis project Ga0222718, IMG submission 165045) | Estuarine water microbial communities from San Francisco Bay, California, United States - C33_27D | ecosystem: Environmental > Aquatic > Marine > Unclassified | place: USA: California... | reverse complement strand
GGCGGGGGAGTTGGTTGTGCTGGCGGGGGAGTTGGTTGTGCTGGCGGAGGAGTTGGTTGTGCTGGCGGAGGAGTTGATTGTGCTGCTAGAATTGCATCAATTCTTGATTTATTTTCTAGTGTTTGATCAATTACTTGTTCTACATTATCAAATTTGTTTGAGATTGAATATGGAGTAATAAAATCTCCGGAATTACTTTTATACAATTTTGCGTTTTTGATATGTACATCATTATTTTTGATGTAAAAGGGGGAATTAGTTTCATTATTACCACCTAAGTATATTGATTTATGGGCCAAATCAAATGAAGCGAGTGGATATTTATCATTATCGTTTATATTAATATTGTTAACTTTACTATTTGGGGTAATATTAAATCCATCACTATTTACATTCATATTTACACATCCGTCTGTATCATTGCATATCTTCATGTTCTTCTCATTTATAAGTTCTGATGATGACTTTATTTTTAATCCACTTATTGCATTCACTTGTGATAGTAATTCAAGATTTGGTGTTATACCATCAAAAGCGTGATTAAACATCATTTCATTTGTGATTACATTATTGTTTTCATCATTGAAACTAAAAAACTTTTTTAGCGAATCATTATATCCTTCTAACTTTCTATCAACAGTAACAATATTATTAGAATGTGTATCGACATTTTTAATGATATCTTGAAAACCTTTGTTTATTTCAGTTGAAGCAATTTCTATAGATTTATCAACTTTACTTTTGTAGGTTAGATAATCATATATAATATATACAATTATCAATAAAGTTATTATGAAGAATATTGAGAATACGATAGGTAATACATAATCCATATTTATTTATATATATCTCTAATGATAATAACTAAAAAAATATTTGATATTTTAGGTTATAATTATTGTTTTAATTTCATTATTTAATTGTCCACCATCTATTGACTGTTCATTGCCACTATCACCACCATCTAATGGCTGTTCATAATCTTCATTACCACTATCACCACCATCGAATGGCTGTTCATAATCTTCATTGCCACCATCACTACCATATGAATGTTCAATATCATCACCATCTATTGACTGATCATTATATTCACCATCATCACTACCATATGAATGTTCATTATCACCACCATCGAATGGCTGTTCATAATCTTCATTACCACTATCACCACCATCTATTGACTGATCATTATATTCACCACCATCACTATCATAAGACTGTTTATCACTGTCATTATCTATTGACTGATCTTGTATAGACTTATCTTCACCACCTTGCATAAATTGTTCATCTGGATACAATTCAACATCATTCCCTTCACCACCTTGTATAAACTGTTCCTCTACTATTTCTGGAAGTTTTTCATTTATATCGAGTATATTTCCATAAGAGTCAAAAGTATTTTCTGTTACACAATTATCAATACCTTGTTCATATGGTAGTGTAATATTCTCAGTATTTAATCTCATTGATATACCCATCGATTCAAGTTCTTGTGATAATAATTTAAACGAATATGGTGCATTAACAACAACAATATCATCGTCGTTGCATAGCTTACATTTAATAATTCTATTTTTTTTAGAAGGATTGTAAATAGAAGGCACTCCGCATTTTTTACATACAGCCCAACTATACATATCAGAACGTTCCATCATACTTTCTTTTATGAAAAGAGAAGTTCCGTGTCCTAATATACTGTCTCTTTCCATCTCACCAATTCTTAAACCACCTCCTTTTCTTCTACCAGAAGTTGGTTGTCTTGTAAGCATAATTTTAGGTAGTTCATTCTTATCCATATCAAGACCTCTAGAATTTATTTTGTCATCAACCATATGTTTTAATCTAAAATAGAAGGTCGGTCCTATGAAAATTTCAGTAGCAATTTGTTTTCCATTATACCCATTATACAAAATTTCATTACCGTGACTATCAAATCCATAATCTTCAAGTTTTTTATATATCATTGTTTCATCAAAGTTTATAAATACAGATCCATCACCAGTTGATCCATTCATACAACATAATTTAGAAAATACACATTCTACCAAATGACCTATAGTCATTCGAGAAGGTATAGCATGTGGATTAATTATAATATCAGGTCTAACACCATTTTTTGTAAATGGCATACTTTCTTCAGGTATAATCATTCCAATAACTCCTTTTTGACCGTGTCTAGAAGCGTGTTTATCTCCAAATTCGGGTTTTCTTATTTTTAAGAATCGAACTTTGCAAACAGAAGAGTTGTTACCTATAGATTTTTCAGCATAATAAACTTTGTTCACAATACCATAAAGAGTTGTATCAGTTGTGATAGACACATCTGTGTAAATATATTCCTTTTTGTATTCTATAAAAACACCTTGTTTAACCTCTTTATATACCTCTTTAATATTTAACATACCTACAACTACAACTTTTTGTCCTTTAGGAACATAAGTTTGTTCTTTTATGAAGCCATTTTCATCGAGTAAACTGTAATTGGCATATTTAATACCTTTCACATTATAGCCATTATTTTTATATTCCATTGGATTGCCAAAAATTACTTTTTCTACAGGAGATATCTCTTTAGCTGTTGCTGTAATTGATTTGAAATATGATAGATTAAATAGACCTCTTTCTATACTGTTTTTATTAATCATTATACTATCTTCTTGATTGAAACCAGTATATGTCATAATTGCAACAATTACATTGAAGCCATTTGGAAGATCGTCACTACATGTATACTGAGAAAGCTGTGTACTAACAATTGGTTTTTGTGGATAATGTAATACATAAGACATTGTATCAAAACGCTGATTAAAGTTACTAGCATAAATCCCTATAGCCTGTTTACTTTGAGCAGCATGAAAAACATTTCTTGCTGATTGATTATGATTTGACAATGGTATATTTGCACTCACAACGCTCATCATAGTGGAAGAATGTATCTCAACATGTGTGTGAAAGTTTGTTACATCTTCTTCTTTCATGGCAATATAACAAGTATCTGTTTCTTCAACATCTAGTAATTCAATTATAGCTCCATTCTCTTCAAGCTTTTCTAATATTTCGTCATCACTGATTCCTTTAAGTATTGTTCTGGGATTAATGTACTGATCTCTGTAATATAATTCGTCACTTTTTTGATCATCTGTAAGTTTTAACGTAGATCCAGTAATAAGATCAAACCAATTTTTAATATTTCCAATCTTCTTATTCGATATTTTCAATGGTCTTGAAGGTCTGCCTGCTTCTGTTAAAATACGTATTTCATTTGCCTTAATATTCCATGAAATAGAAGTGAGAATATTTATTAAATTATTTCTACGATATGCTTTTAATATTCTGGTTATTTTATGAGGATTTTTGGTAATTCCATATAAAGATCCGTTGATAAATACTTTACCTATATCTTTTTCAAGAGGACTATCATAATCCTCTATTGGTATCACATTAATGTCCAATAAACAGTTTTGGATATTTTCAACTCCAGTCCCAGCAGCTATTTTTGTTAAAAATGCAAGATTTTTCAAATAACCAACAGAAGCACCATCTGGTGTTTCAAAAGGACACATAATACCATATTGATTACAATGAAGTTTATGTGGACCAGTTACTTTAATACTTCTGTCAAGAGGCATATTCACTCTTCGTAAATGTGATAAAAAGCCTATAAAACTTATTCTAGATAGGTCTTGTACTTTACCCAATTCTGGATCTTCATCGTTTGCAATACCCCACATTCCTTTAAGAGACTTTGTAAATGTCTCTGAAATTAGTAAGTGAGGGACCAATTTGAATATATTTTGATCTGTAATAAAATTTTCATATGTTTGTTTTTGATTCCAGCTCCCATAATGATACATATTATCCATCTTATCGCGTATAGATTTACTCAGTTTCGAGTATGATTCGTGAAATAATTCTGCTAATAAATAACCACTTATATCAACTCTTTTATATACATAACTATCCCTGTCACTAGGAGGTGAAATTTCTTTCACAACATTGAATATTTGTTTCACTATATAACCAAGATATTTACCTTTATTTTTGAAAATAGGAACATTTGGAAATACATCAGTTGTTAAAATATACTTAACTTGCTCGATTGTTTTATATTTTACAACTCCTTTCAAATATTCCAATGCTTTGTCTTGAGTATATATATTGTAATCATTATGAGCAAATGAAGGTCTTATAAAGTTTTCAAAAAATACATTTTCAACTTCTGTATTTCCTATTCCAAAAATCGATTCATATATGTCCTTGTCACTTTCCACACCAAGTGCTCTAAAGAAAATACACAATGGTATATATCCATTAAAAGAAGGGATGTTCACCATAATTGTTCTGGGTTTTCTAGTGACAGTACTTGATTCACGGTCTTCTTCTTCATCATTTTCTTTTTCAAATATTTGTTTTTTGACTTCATCTTTAACAACAACAAATTGAACAGTTTTTGGTGTTAACATATTATCTCCTTTGTCGCCAGTACACATTATAACAGCCTTATGACTGTAAATATCGTCGTCTTTCAATACAGAAACAAATAATTTATTTGTAGTTATCCTTTCTTGGGATATTATCACTTTTTCTTTCCCATCTATTATGAAATATCCACCCGTATCATAAATACATTCTCCAATTTTTCTTAATACATCTGAACCTTGATTATTCAATATACATGCATCACTATGAAGCATTATTGGTATACTTCCTAATGCAACTCTTTTGAATACTTTTTGAAATTTATTATCTTCAACATCTGTTATTTCTACTAGTATGTTTGCATAAATATTGCTTTCATAAGTCAAATTTTTTAGTCTTGCATCATTTGGTGTTATTAGTTTTGCATCACCTGCATCATATGTTATAGGTCTGTCTAAGAAAATTTCATCACCATCTTTACCACCAACATAAACATCGGTTTTCATTCGAACATTGTTGAAATCATCATATTTTATCATAGTAATTGGATTATATGACTTCACAATTTCAGGAATATATGTTTTTATAAGTTTTCTAAAACTATCAATATGATGACCTGTAAACGGATATTTATGATCTCTGAAATACATATCAAGAATATTGAAAGATTCCATATATTTATGTGCTCTACAATTATCAATATAAAAAATTAATCTATATATAAATTAAGGAAACTATTTTCATTATGATTCACGATATCAATGATTATATTGATAAATGCAATCATAACTTGACACATTACGATATATCACTTATTGTGTTTAAGGTTTTCAAAAACAAATATAGATATATGGGTGACAAACAATGGCAATACTATGATCATGTCGCTATGGAATGGAAAAATGATAAGAGGACTGAAAGATTCAAATCTGATATAAAAATGGTTGTTTCAGATCTTTTTTCTACAAGAGCATTATACTGGTATAATCAATCACAAAAATGTCAAGATATTAATTGTGAAATTCATGCAAAATTTATGTCTGAAAAAATGCTCAATGCTAGTTATAAATTAAAGTTGAATACTTTTATATCAATAGTTATTAGGGAAGCTCAATCATTCTTTGATTATCACAATGATTGATTTCAAAAAATTAAAAATAATTTACAACAAAATAGAGTTAAATGATATTCAAAACCATTTTAAAACTATTGATAAATCTATTGTCATTAAACAATTAGAAAATTGTTCATTTTGTTGGAAAGAAGTTGAAATATATTTCAATGATTGCCATCGTGTTTTGGAAGTGAAAACACGAAATATCACTGTCAATTTTTACTTTCAAAACAAAAAAGATATCCCTCCTCGTGCAAAAATATTACTGACTTTGAAACAAATTCTCACTGTCATCGACTATTTTAAAATTCAAACAAATTTTTTATTTCACGTAATTTTATATAATGGAACTAGAACATTGCCTCAAAAAAATGAAGTTTTAAGTCCTGAACATATCAATGGTGGATTTACATCATTACATCAGTCTCAAATATTTATTTTACGTCATGAAGATTTCTCGAAGACAATGATTCACGAAGTTCTTCATCATTGCAGTGCTTTGCATAACGAAAATTATACAACAAATCAAATCAATAGTTTAAAACAAAACTTCAATATTTCAAAATCTACTTTACTTATTCCAAACGAAGCTATTATTGAATTTTTTGCAACAATTATATATTGCACTCTGTTGGCTTATGAAGTCAATATTAAAAAAGAAATACTTTTCAATATCGAAATTCATCATTCTATCATTCAAAGTAATAAAATAAAACAACTTCAAGGAAATAAAGAATGGAATGAAATGACTAATGCATATAGTTACATAGTTTTTAAAACTATTTTGTTGATGAATTATCAAAGGTTTTTGAAAGGTTTTGGAAATTCATATAGTCTTCAATATGTTGTCAATTTTTTGATTTTAAATAAGAACATTCCTGTTGTCAAACTAAATTCTCATGATAAATCATTGAGGATGATGACATTATCATAATCTTAAAGTTGAATATATATTGAATCATCATTCGAGACATAAGGTGAATAAATTTCATAGGATAATGTTTTACCTTTTAACATTTTGTTTATTTGTTTTAATGTGATAATACTATTCATCATATTTAATTTTGTATCCACACACTCATTTCGTAATTTTTCATTTTTTTGTTTATCTTCTTCCAATTCACTCATACTGATATTCGTCATTTTGACATTATATTTCATATCTTCAATGCATTTTTCAGCATCTTCTTGGTCTTTACATTTTTCTTTTTTATTTTGTTCAGATAAAACTAAATTATTATATGTAAAATTAAATTGTTGCATTTCTGCATTAATATTTTGTCTGTTTTGTTCACTTGCATTTATTGTTAAGTTTAATAACTTTGATACATCGTTTTCATCAGTATCTTTAATTAAATCAATATGATTTTTGATAACAACTTTATCAATATTAAAATGATCAAAAGAGAAGTCAAAGTTGTTCATTTTATATTTTTCGACATTGTTACATATATTGAAAAGAAAAGTGTAAATTACAGTTTGAAATACTGAAGGGGATTTAAGTATAGATTTATTATTGTTGTAAATAAAACCAAAACATTTTGTATTCAAATCATGAACATCTGTTTCTGTTTCGTTAACTTGAAATTGATTCAAAGCTTTATCAAAAGATACGATTGAAAAATGTTGAAAAATGATTTGATCATGTTCATAGTCACATTCTATTTTCAAAAATCTTGTTTTATTATCTAAATTGATGATTTTTTTTCTGCACATTTTTGACAAATCATTTTTTCCTACAGTATTGCGTAGTTTGAAAACTGTATATTTCTTTTGATATTTATCATCTTTTTCCTTCAAGTTATACACTTCCTTGATACTTTGTTTATCAATTAATTTATCATATTTTGACATAATATCATTAACTGAAAAACTATCTACAAAACAATATCCTTTCATATCTTCTAGATTATATTCTGTTGTTTCATTCAAATTTTTTCTTTTATATATTTCACTCTTATTTGATTTCGAAACCTCTTTCAATCCATCAAAATGTAAAAAACATGTTTTGAAGTTATTTTTTTCTTTTAAAATGTTATCAATGTGATCACTAAGATGTTGATATTTTGGCATTTGAACTATTTTATTCTTAAGAACATGAAGTTGTATTTTGCCTAACTTATATGTTTTTAATAACATTGCACATTTTGCCGAATCAACATTTGTCGTTATTTGACAAGGTCTCGATTCGACTACTAGGTCTATGTTTTCAAATCCTTCTTTTTGCATATATATAGTTGAAAAGATTACTACTGTTATTATGAATATAACAAATATCAGTATATAATAATAGGTCATCATTTAAAGAATATTTATATACTTACCTCTAATGTCAATAGAAGATATAAATTATTTAAAAGAAAAAAGTATAAAACAATCTTATACCTTTTTGGTTGATAGCAGTAGTAGAGATAGACGTATTCATCCGTTTCCTTCAGAATATACAATAGATTTCGAAACACCATTTAGGTATGTTATTGGTATGGAATTGATGGATGCAAGTATCCCTAAAACAATGTATAATATAGATAATAATAACAATAAACTGGTTTTTTATATAGGAGACGATGAAACTGATAACACTATCACTCCAATTTTAGATAAAGATGGTAATTATATTTATGATTCTTCAAAATTCAAAACAATAGAAATTTCTCCAGGCGATTATACTTCGAAAAGTTTCATAGAGAAAATTCGATCAGTTCTCAATAACAATATGCATGATATGAATATTTTTGCTGTGAATAACCCTATAGAACTGACAAACAAAATATATTTTCGTTCATCGAAACCTTTCATTTTAGATATGAAACAATCTACGATGGCTGAGGTACTTGGATTTGATTTACATACAAGTAATGATCCAGATAATGCTACTAAATATTCGTATAAAGATACATATAATAATTTGAAAGGTTTAGAGAAACTTTATCATAGTATTCAACAAGAAGAGAATGTTCACGTGTTGTATTCGCCTGGAATGATGTATTTACTTGGTTATAAATATTTGGTCCTGAAATGTCCGGATATAGAACAACATCTTTATCGATCACAATCATATTCCAAATATAACTTGGGTTTGGCAAAAATAAGAATCAATGGCTACGGTTATAACGATGAAAAAACATCTTTTACGAAAGTTCCATTGCGTGAGTTTCACCCTATTGGGAAATTATCAAGATTAAGGTTTCGGTTTGAAACAAATACTGGGCAATTATATGATTTTAAAGGTGTCAATCACAATATGACGTTTGTAATATATTATTATGAACCTACACAAGTAAATATTGTGAAAAATTCAACATTGAATCCAGAATATAAACCTAACTTTCTGGAATATATGTATAAACAAGAGGATAGAGAAGGTGATACAGATGATGATGAAGATGAACTGTCCCGCGATAACCTAGAAATATACAAAAAGAGGGAGAGTGAATACAATTCTAAAGGAATTGAAAATAAAAATCAAAAATTATCATATGTTACTGGGGTTCGTGAAAATAATCACAGAAAACAAATGCAATATCTTCAAGATAAATTATCAATGTCTGTAAAAATGTCAGATACTGAAGAAAGCGAATATGAAACAGAATCTGAATAATTAGTCAATATAGGTTTTTTCTTCAAGTACCGATACAGGTTTCTCTTCTTTCACAGATAGTTTAGAAATTAACTCTTCGATATGTTCTTTTGATAAATTCTTTTTTTTAACAAGTTTCATTATTTCAGAAGTTTCTGTATTTTGTAGTTCATCAATGAAATCCTTTTCTTCTTTAGTCAATTCTTGGATATTTTCAAATTTTTCAATATTTTTTTTGAAAGATCCAAATAAAGTGAACAATATAACAATCATTGAGAATAAAATTAAAACGGCATAACTTGTTTTCATACTTTCTATATTAAAATGAAATAAAATATAATTATATATAATAGTAGTGACAAATGGCAGACTTAGATCAAGTTTATGGCGGTATTTCTGATGATCAAATCCATGAAAATGACAAACAAGATTATTCACAACATGAATACTCGGCTTCTTTACAACCACAAATGCAACAACAACCACAAATGCAACAACAACCACAAATGCAACAGCAACCACAAATGCAACAAATGCCTCCAGTTCAACATCAACCACAAATGCAACAGGTACAACAAAATGTTCCGTCAAAAAGAAACTATTCTTCCCAGTCTTATTCATTTTGGGACAGAATGGTTTTCAAAAGAAATGAGGTTATAAAACTTGCAATATTTTCCCTCGTTATTCTTTTAGCTATTGCTTTGGATAAAATCTGTAATTTCTATTTATCGAAATATCTTGGTGAAAACAGTATGTCTGAAACTCAAGAGTTTTTCATGCGTTTATCATACCCTATAATTATATTTTTACTGATCTGGGTGATGAAGTCTTTGTAAAGGGTTTTGGAATTGATTTCATTTTTTCTTGCAAAAATGATGTAACCATATTTATTTTTTTCTTATCATCAGTTGATGAAAAATGTCTCACAACTTTGTAATAAAGTATCCCAAAAGCAACAGAAACTCCAAAAAGTATTGAAGAAAAAGCAATCATTTCAGAATACAAGTTTCCAAATTCCGGAATTTCTCTTAATTTTAGATTAACATTTTCAACAATATCGTCTAAATATTCTGTTGTAGCATCATCTACAAGATCTTTATATAAATCCTTCTTGATGAATGATACACCGTCTTTGGCTAGAAAAAATGATGCATAAGGTAAGCTTCCTTTATCATTTGCATCTACAGAACATATTTCATAATCATCAGTTGTTTCTGTTTTACATACATTAAAGAAATATTTTTGTATTTTCTTTTGAGCTGATAAATTAGTATCTGGTATATTATCGTACAAATGAGAATATAACACAAACAACATACAACCCGCTTTCATTCTATTCGAATCAACGTTTTCTCCAATTTTTGAAGCCTCTATAATCTTTTGCATAATTTTGGTCCTATTATTTTTGTCATATCCTTTGTGTATATCATATAGTTTTAATAAAAATGTTTTCTTACCTTTTTCTGCCGCAATTTCTTTGCCTTCATTAGTTGCATCAGTGGCTGCTGCTATTATATCTTCTTTAATTAATTGAAATTGCGAATTTAAGGTTGATAGAATATAGAAATCCAAATTGCTATATCCTTGACGTATTACTAGGAGTTTATTGTGAATCAAACTACTGTAAAATATTTTGTGAATAATCTGCAAGACAATGCCTACAATAATGCCAAAAAATATGTCAGATGTGAAATGACTTTTGAACTTTTCTTCACTTAAATTTTCAGTATCGATATTAATGTTTTCTTTGAATAATGGTAACAATGTTATTAATAAAATTAAAAATATCATCAGTAAGACTGTAAAAATAGCTCCAAAATACAAATAAATAATGATAGATATGATTGTTTTCACAGTAAAAATTTGAAACAGTGGTTCTGTTTTATTTTGGTCTGTTAATAAGTCTTGTACATAATCTACATACTCAAGCATTTTGTATTTCAAGGTATCTTGAATGATTGTATCATCGTCTATATTCATATTATCAATGAAAATTTGAAATAAAATCATCATAAGATTTATACCTGATATTAGTATGATTAATGCTAACAATATTAGAGGCCCCATCTTGGTTGTTATGAACATCAACCCTGAAAACACAATATTCAAAAGTGCGAATATTTTGAATGTCCCCATAACTGCTAATCTAATCTAATGAATTATTTTTCTTTTTTGTTATAAAATAAAGTAAGGATCAATAAAATAAAGAAGATACTTTGACAAATAATCGCGATAAATTGCTTTGAAAATGATATCGATTTCATTTGTTTTATTTTTAAAATCTTTGAGTCAATGTTGTTTTTAAAATCATTACAAAGACTGATAATCTCGGGTTTTGTGGATATCGTTGGTAAAAACGATATTTCAAATAAGGTTCCAGTACTAGCATTTACTGTATCAAACCATTTAATTCTTGATATTTGATTTATTATATATTTATTATTTGCCATTTGATTAAAAATTAAACATGTCGCTATAATCTTTGCTTCATCGTGATCTGTGTAAGTTGTATCTGTATATATTTCGTTCAAATACTGGGTTATTTTTGTTTGATCAATATCTCTAATAACTTCATAGATTTCTCCTTTTTCTTCGAGTTTTGAAATAAAATCATGATGTATTACATGCTGATTAATATATTGTTCGAATTCTTTTTTAGTCTTGCCAATATTGTACTCTTCTGTGTTGTCCAAATATATGAATATACAATATATAATAAGAATTATAAAGAAACTTACTTGTAGAAAGACCATCAATATGTTGATATTTTTGTTTTGTAAATTTATTGAATCTTTGAAGGTATTTTGAACTAAGAAATATGAAAGGTACCACATGAGCCAACATATAGATGTTAAGAAAATATATTCATTTACAAAAACATTTTCATATATTTCATAATAGTTATTAGCAAAAAAATATATATCTTCAAAAAATCTTGGATTCTGAAAAATGTAATTTTTATCCATAGCATCCATAATATACCAAAGGTTGATGATGAATAAAATTGATGGTATAACGAAAAGTGAATAGAAGGCGATTTTAGCTAAGTTTGACTTTGTATAAAACATGCAACTCTGAAATTCTCTTAAAATGTTTGAAAAAAGGCTCATGATTCTTTAAAATTACAAAATATTTTAAAAAAAACGTTTTCTATACTGTGTGTTGTATTTTAAGAACAGGACATACCATTTTTTCAAGTATAAACATGATCTTATTGTAAAACTCTTTTGGTAAATAAACAAAAAATCTTAATGATAAATAGAGGAAAGTTGTTATATAAAACAAATATGGAAAATATATTGAAACTTATTTCTAATGAAGTTGAAACACATTGTCAAAATATTGATAATTTCAATAAAGAAATGATTGGTAATATTGAAAAAACAAGCAATGACACACTTACTTCTTTAATCAGTTTGCTCTCTTTGGAAGAGAAACCAAAAAATAAACAAAATCGTACTCAAACAGTTTACAACCCATTTAATGAATAATAAAATAATATATGAAAATAATAGATATGTCTTCATCGCAAAAAGATACACATTCACTTTTACAAAATGAATTTGTTGCAGAAAAACTCTTACATAAAATAGAAAATAATCAGCAATATGAATCGGTCATAAATCTTCTAAATAATATTTCAAATGAGAAGGATAAAGTAAACGATAAAATATTTATTATCACAAGTGCTTATGATAAAATATACAAAAAATACAATGGTATTTCACTTGTTGTACTAATTCTCTCATCTATAGCAACATTATTTGAAGCATTACGTTTAAGTATTGTAGATTACATAGCAAAACAACAACCATCAATAAATACCGAAACAATCTCATTTATTATGAATTTATCAATATTATTCATTGGAACAATAATAACGATATCAAGTAGTATCATAAGATTTAGAAACTATAGGGAAATACTTGAACAGCTTAAAGATAGTCAAGCACTTTTAATTTCTTACCGAGATAAATATAACAAGAAATATCAAAAGGTTTTGAGTTTGTTAGCACTTGATGTACTAGAAGAAGAAGAAGTTAAAACAATTACTGAAAAGATACAAGAATATGATGACGCTATTAAGGGGGTTAATGTATTACAATATCTTCGAAATGATGATATAATAAAATTCAATCGTTACAAAGCATATTTTGATGTAGAAATGAGGAAAATAGACATAAATAAGCAGTTGGCAATACATAAATTTGAAAACGACAGTGGTATAAATAATATAGAAATTGGAACAAAACAGGATGAAAAAATACAAGAAATGAATAACTTTAGTAAAATGAAAAAAATCAAACAATTCTTGAAGAGCAAACAGGCTGAAAAAAAAGATTCAGTAAATGAAATAGTAATTGATGATCTTCAAAATGTATAGATATAAGAGTTATCAACATATATTTTATAATGAAATAACCAATGTATCAAGCAAGTATAAGAGGAAAAAAGAAACACCAAAAATTTCACCATTTAAAAATTGATAATTATGAAATTGATTCAGAAAATCAAGAGTACGCTTATGTAAAGAAACATCTTGGAAATTACAATGTGAGTGTAGTTTCAAATTCAGGTATAGATTCTATTGGAATTATTCGCGGATCTTTAAGAAAATTCAGTACTAGAATAGTAATAGAAGTTGGTGACATTGTTGTTGTTTCAAAAAGAGATTATCAAGCAGGAAAAGTGGATATTGTACATAAATACAACCCAGATCAAGTGCAAACTCTCATAGCAGAAAAGAAACTATCAAACATAATTTTACATTTGTATACAAGGGTAAATCATTATACAGAGTATGTTGAAAATACAGAATCAACAGTTGAACAAAATGATGATTATATAGATTTTCGTTATA
>Ga0222718_10003263_pt1 | contig 13982 bp, 18 predicted proteins | sample C33_27DmetaG_FD_165045 | JGI IMG/M metagenome (GOLD analysis project Ga0222718, IMG submission 165045) | Estuarine water microbial communities from San Francisco Bay, California, United States - C33_27D | ecosystem: Environmental > Aquatic > Marine > Unclassified | place: USA: California... | reverse complement strand
TTTTGGGGTTTAATTAATAAAAAATCTTTATGTTTGTTCATCTTTTATTCTCCAAACTTATACCCAAAATACTCAATGTCTCTGGCGTATTTTTCCGCAACAATCTCGCGTGTTTCGTCATCGTAGTATTCGGTGTAGTGTTTGTGTTTTGTTTTGTTTACATGTGGAAGTTGTGAATGTGGAATTCCAATTTTATCACACACGATATTAAAGTCTTCTTGAAGTTTTTCAAATCTCATTGTATAATCAATCAGAATTTCATCGTATTCATTCTTTAAAAAATCAAACTGAGGTTTAAAGACAAGTGGACTATTAATTTTTCTATGAATCCAGGTTTTAAACTCAAAAAAACGATCAAACCCATTTTGCGAATTATCCCTTGCTCTATAATTGTAGTATGAGAAACATTTTTCCCAAGGATTTCTAATTATAGTGAATTTAAAATATTCCGAAAATTGGTTAGGAAATTGTAACTTATACGTTTGTGCAGTTCTATGCTTAGTTTTTAAACCTCCCTCGCGGTATGTATTTGTAAAAAAATAATCAACTGAACTGCCACCTGTTTTTGGTATATGTATGAAAATAAATTTATGTTTATGGGAAATCATTTTAATAATTTATTAAAGTTTTTAACTAAGAAATTATTTTTTTGTTCATGCCAGTCTATTTTAGAATACACTGCATTCCATTGGTCGTTTAAAAATTGTTCGGTAAGGTCAAACCACTCGTTTACAATCAATAATGGCAAGCCATAAATATCTCTCAGTTCACGATGAGCAACATGGTTAGTGACCACAGGAACAGTCTCGCACATGATGCATTCACAAATCTTGGGCGTTTGAATGCCATTACCTAGAGGACATGCGAAGAATCGATAATCACAAAGATTTTCATAATATTCGATAGGTTCACAAAACATATCATCCACAAAGTCACTATCTTTTGTGAATGTTTCGAGTGAAGATCGGTCTCTTATCTTTTTAGTTAAATCAGACCATTTACTTCCGAATGCAGTTGCAATGAGTTTTGTTTTGTTTTTCTTTTTATTAACTTGAGGTAGGATGACATTATTACCACCATTTCTAACCATATATGACATCATCATACCCATGGGTAATGTTTGAACCCAGTCACACTCTACATCTTTTGCTTCATAGTATATTTTTTTAAATCGATGCTTGATGTGTTTCAGCAAATCAAGGGTCTTAGATAAATTTATGTCAGTACCCATAATCACAAGATTGTTGAAATTATCAGGGTATTTGTTGGTTAATTCGCCCAAAAGGTGAATGTGAAAAGTATTACAAAACACATCATTATTTTTCGATTGCTTGTTGATTTTTATTTCTTCACCATGTAACAAGAAATGAAAATGAGCATAAACACCTATACAATGAGGAGATTTTAAGATTTGATTGTACTCTAAAAAAAGAGCAGATGTCTCATTTCGCCAAAAATCTTTAACATTATATCTAAAATTTAATATTTCTGATATGTCGTTTATCATGTATTATTCTCCAAATTTATACCCAAAATACTCAATGTCTCGTGCATATTTTTCCGCAACGATTTCACGAGTTTCGTCATCATAGTATTCGGAGTAATATTTATGTTTACTTTTATTCATATGTGAAAGTTGTTGGCGTGGAATTCCGATTTTGTCGCAGACAGTGTTAAAGTCTTGTTGCAAGTTTTCAAAACGACCTATAAAGTTTAATTGATTTGGTTGACCAATAAAAAACAATTGTTCTGCAAAATGTACAAAATTAAATTTTTGAAATGTAAAATCTTTAGCGAAAGAGCTGAAGTTATAGTTTTTTAGAGCTTTTCCTGCATTAATATCATGAAGGCAGTTGTTTCTGCCTCCTTTTTTTAAATAATGAAATGCGCTAACAAATCTATCCCAGGGATTTCTGACAAAAGTAAATGAGTAATATGTTGAAACTTCCTCCCCGAAAAAGTCAATATAATTTTCATATCTAGGATGGCCTGATTTGAATTTTTCTTCTAATTGCATTTTTCTCGACAGAGCATCGACCAGCGATAAACCGCCAGATTTAGGTATGTGTAAAAAAATAATTTTATTTTGATGGTCGATCATTAATTTATAGGCTTTGTAGGAAGTTTTGCAAGTTCGCTATATCGATAATAGTTATTATAGTGTTAGATTTTTCATCAAAAGGAATGAGTGCATAATTGTAAAAATTTTCAAATGCAAATGAATTTAAATGGTTGTAGTTTTTGGCGAAAACACCTCCATGCTTAACATTTGTGGAATATTTTCCCTTACAAAATTCACAAACTGAAGGTTTGTTTTTGGGGTTTAGATATATTACATTTGCCATAGCGGAACCATGAGGGCCGACCACTATTTTAGCTTCACGAAATAATAACATTTGCTTTTTATGAGTCATAGTTTTGCCATTTTCTTGTCCATTAAAGAGTGTAAATAGAAGATTATGATCTTCGGCATAGCTTTTTAATAAATTGATAATAGCCTTTTCGTTAGAGTCTAACATTCTTCTATTATGCTTTACATCAGAACTTGTGTTTCGAGTGCAATATATTAATCTATTATTTATGTCGGTATGTATTGTTTGACTTAGGTGAGATTCTAGTGATTGTTTAAACAAAAACGACATATTAAAGTTCCTTTGTTTTTTAGTGCAAAAAGTAAATTGAGTCTTCGTTTTGAATCGTAAATTTACACTTTCTCGAGCATTTAAAAATTTAACTTTTTTAAAACTTAAACCAGTTAAGTTGATTAGGGAGGTCATGAAATCTGTTAGTGGAGACAAAATTACATCTGAATCAGAAAATTTATCAAGATATAAAAGAGATGGTAATATATCATGCAGGCAATGCCCATAATTGTACAAAAAATTACTTTTAAAAATGGATATGGATATTTTGTTAAATTCAGTAAATTCTAAAGTATCATCTGGCAGTCGTGTAAAGATTTCGCCCCCAGTATTTTCAAGCAACTCTTCTGTAGGGAAAATGGTATAATTTTCTGCAGGAAAAGTTTCGTCGAATTCATTTTTTAGCATAAATTCTTTACGACGATTAAGCCAGTATTTAAAATGAGATAACTCTACTTGACAATTGTTAAAAAAATTCATTTTGTTGAGAAATTAAATATAGTTAGTTACCTTCCAAACTTATACCCAAAATACTCAATGTCTCTGGCGTATTTTTCCGCAACAATCTCGCGTGTTTCGTCATCGTAGTATTCGGTGTAGTGTTTTTTGTCTTTTTTTACTCTTGATTTTATATTTGAGTTTATATTTATTCCTATTTTATTGGAAATGTATTTAAGGTCTTGCGAGCGATTTTCAAAACGGCCGATGTAGTCCATTTGTTTGGGGTTAATATAATCTAATAAACTGTCTCCGTGTTCATGTTTGGCTGGCTGGTAGTTGTTTAAAAAATACTTTAAAGTTTTACCCGAATAGTATCCAATTTCGCCTCCTCGACCTTTTATGGGACTGGAATACCAGCCTTTGTCAAAATAATTTGATATCATAATGTCCCAAGGGTTTCTTATAAAAGTGAATTTAAAATAATCCTCAAAAATGTCGCTGCTTAAAATATTTTTCCAGTCGTTTAGTGTCCAGTGTTTGTTTTTTTCTTTGTTTTCTTTGTAGTTGAATTGCGATTCAATGCTGGAACCTCCTGTGCGAGGTATATGTATGAATAAGAATTTGTGTTTATGGTTTATCATGTGATGTTTAAATTGTTTAAGTACTCGCGACCAATCGGGGTCTCTTTTCCATCTATAAGGGGCTCTCTAAACTTGATAAGGTCTAAATTACTGTTTGATCTTATAAGACCTACAGTATTATTAATAGTGTTATTTTCTACATAAAAATGAAAATCATCAATAGTATCTAGGTCTCCTTTGAGGTATATGCGTTTGAGCATATACGCCTTACAATAATGATGTATGTAATATCCCCACTCCTGCTTTTTGTTTTGTATTAAATACTCATCATCAACATCAAAAAAATCAAGCAGATTACTCTTAGGTAAGTAAGCGGGGTAGAATGGTCGAACGAAATCGAATTTATCATAATTATTTAAATGATCGTATAGTTGCTGCATACCCACAATATCAATACTTGTAGGAAATCGGTCATCTATACACCAATACACCCATTCATCATCCTCCACACCATCTAACAAGGCTTGCATGGTTGGCATAATTCTAGAGGAGCATTGAATCAATGTAACATTAGATTTACCGATAAAATATTTAGGTTGATATTTGTTCCATGGAATATAAAAATGATACGGGCATGTCGGCCATAGATCCATATACATACGATACGTCAATTCACAATACTTGTGATTATTATCATAACTTAACATTATTGCCTTCATGTTTTACTCTCCAAATTGATAACCAAAATGCTCGATCTCATGTAGATATATTCACGATTTTCGAAACGACCAATTGCGATCCAGTGTTTTTGTGTTGTGTGTGATTTCATTTAATCTAAACTTATAAACTCAACATCTTTTACGCATTGATTCTTTATGTATCGAAAAATATTGCTACTTTTTGTGCCTATGAATTTTTGTGATTGTTTTGCTATTTCAATTTCAGAGAAAAACTGAACAATTTCTTGTTTTGAATAACTGCGGTCATTTTGAATGTTTAATGTTTCCGAGTGACCGTCCTGTGATTCGTCGGTTAAATATAAAATTTTGTGTGATAGCTTATTGTTGTTTATATATTCTCGAGCTTCTTGTATGCATCGATAATCATCTGTCATAATGAAAATTGTTTCAATGTTTTTACAATGTTTAAAGTAATCGCAAAATTCGAATCTTTTTGATTCAGTGCGTCCAGTTTTTTGCGTCCATTCGTATAGTTTTTCGCCCACTTTATCTCCTCTACGAATATGAAAGCATGAGAATGTTTTGGGTAAATTTAATTCTGAAACTACAGATTTTATTTCTTTATGAAATTCAGGAGTATAATTGAAGATAGATTTTGTTGGTGTTTGGTGTCGTTGTGTTGCGAATTTTCTAGCATGTTTCTCGCTGATAGGTATTTCGCCTCCAGTGAGTGAATTAATGATAACCTCATTGGTTTCAAATACATCAAAAAAATTAATTGTTTTAAAATAGGGGCTACTGTTTGAATCTATGTATATAGTTTTTTTATCACCAAGTAATTGCTCTTCACATAAACCAAGAACACTATTCAACAAAGAGCAAAGTCCTCGATGTGTGAGCTTATAGACTAAATTTGACATTTTTGTTGTACCCCCATGCATTGTGCTTTTGTAGTCTGTCCTGTTTGCTGTTATTATACACAGTAATGTTGCATGCCTTACTAAAATATGACATCCAATAACTAAAGCTGCCCGCAGATAGTATTAAATTATTAAAATTTTTGGCAAATAAAATAGTATCAAGCGGATCTGACTGATAAATTGTTAGATCATACTTTTTTATTAAGTCCACCAAAGGAGGGTTATCTATTGTGTCACTAGTAATATAAACTTTGTTGTATGAATATCTACTGACTTGCAGTTGTTGGTCAAGATAATCTATTGTGCAATATATTCTTGGCCTGACTAAGCAATCCCCCAGTCTGCAAGCAATAAAAGCATCATTTTTGTTTGGGGTAAAATCTGATTTGGGTAATTGATATAAATTTAAAATTTCTTCGCGATAATCAACCAACAGTCTTTCGTGTTGAAAAAACCCATTCAAATGATAACCTTTGTTGGGAATTCGATTTTGTAGATGTTCATAATAGTTATTATCAGTTAATTCGATGTAATCATTAAAACTTTCGCCAGATACAGGTTTTATATTGAATACCGATCCAAAATCAATTTCGATTCTATCATTCGTGCTGCTAGATGTTTTGTATGAGTTTTTATTGCTGTATATTCTTGTTTTGGGGACATCTAATGCTAATCCAGTTTTTTTTGCCAGCACATGCGCGGCTGCATACTGAATTAGATTATTACCAAGCCTTCCTTTATATGTTAATGTTATCATGAATCTATAATTTTCCAGAAAGTTCGAGTAAGTCTAAAACCTCCGAGGAAATAAATTTATTATCAACATGTTTGGGATCGTAATTTTTCTTATGTATGTCTATGCATTTTGCAAGAACAAAAAAACTCCAGGCACTCAGGTGGTCAAATTGTTTTTCAATAAATGTTGAAAAGAATTTTTTAGAGTTTTTTTTCATAAGTGTGATTTTTTTATCGTTTGAAAGTGTATCAATGATTGATTGATTTATTGATTGTATGCCTTGTTGTTGCAAGTCAAACCTGAGGGCAAAATCTTCAACATTGTTGAATATATTCTCCCAACCTATATCGAGCATGCAGTTTATTAAAATGGGAGCGCATCCACATCGAACTGCATCAAGAAAAGAAAATATTCCGTCGTATGTTCCCCTGATGCAAAAATTCATGTCTGAGTTGCATAATTTATTGATATATTGATTGTATACTATGGGTTCCGCTTTATTCTGGTAAATCCTGAAAGAGAAATCCATAACATCAAAACGTGCATCATTTAAATTTTTATAAAATTCAAGAATTTTTTTTCTAAAAAGATGGTGGCGCGAAGAGCCTTTCCAGTAGACTTTGTGGTGTGTAAGAGAATTTTTGTCTAGTGGCTCGAGCCAATATTTATCAGGCTGGGAAATATTATTACAAGGCATAAAGCCCCTTGGTGTTATAATTGCTCTACAATCCTTTTTGAAATCATTGGATGTAAATATATAATTTGTAAAATCTGGAAAATTTAAAATATCGTCATAGTCGCAAACATTTTTTCTATTGCTAAATGGGGTGTGATCTCCCATTTTTTTTCTTGCTTGAGATGAAATTCGAGGCATCCAGTAAATTGTATTTTCTGTGTTTGACCATGGATCTGATTTCCAATTTCCTAAAATGATTGAAACATCCGCATTCGATTGACTGCAGTTAAAATCGATGTTTTTAAAATTTGATTGCCATGAGCATTTTAAAAAATTCAAATCAGTATAAATTTTCATAAATTAAATTTTGTCTGTAAGAAATGGTCATAATCCAAAATAAAAGGGTATGCGTCGCAAAGCTTTTTCTGAAAATTTTCATCAAGCTTACTTTTCCATTCATAAATATCTGTCGTGCGTTTATGACCTCTATAGTTATTTGATATTATTCTTTCGCTTTGATCCTTAATTGGTTCAAAAGAACTTTTCCATCGTTCAAGGGTTTTTGAATAACAGTCTTGCATGTCTATCGCAATTAAAAAATCTTTCAAGAAAACATTAAAATTCGAAATCATAAGCTCATATGGTAATATGATTTTGTTCGTGCATTCAAAATCAAAAATATCCGCTATCTTTTTACAAGAAGCTGTTAGGCTTTTCTGTATATAATTCTCAAGACCCATGTTTTGAATACTTAATTTTCTTTTTAACCATTCTTCTGCTGATAGACCAGGAGGGGGGACATGAGTATATCCAAATGAATAGAAACCAGAAATTGTAATTGATATGGGGTTTCTAGGGATGCAAATTAATTTATCATTTTGAATTTCTAGCATGTCAAGATCGTAATTTCGAGATAAAATTATCTCGCCGAAACCTTGGTTTGTTTTAATTTCATGTTCTATATCTTCCTTGAGTTTATATTCAAAAATATCACGCAAAATACGAAATAAAATAGAAGATCCGCACTTGTGTGGCGCATATATAATGTATCTCGTCATGTTATATTGAGTATTCGTTTAATTCTATTACACGCTTTTCTTTTTTTGCCACTAAGTCGATGAGTTGTTGGTTGTATATATCACGAGAATCAATTGATGATTCACTTTTGTTTCCGTGGGGAAGAGTTGGCGGGTTGATTTTGATCTTATCACAAAGTATTAAAAATTCTTCGTTGAGGTGTTTGAATTCTGCAATATGCGATACGATAATTTTACCATTTTGGTCAGAATAATATGTATCTTGCGCGGCGTTATTGAGTATAATGTTTTTGAGTATTGTTTGGTGGTCCGATTGAGAAAATAAAGAAACACAATATTGTCCTTGATTAATTTCCGCGCGACCCCAGTGAATTGATTCATCTCGACGCATATACTTTTCGGCGTAATTTTTAAAGTATTTAAAAAAACTAAAATATCTATCCCATGGATTGCGAACAACACAAAAAGAATAATAGTCGCGAAAATTACAATTGCTTTTCTCGAAATCGCGAACACAATCTAGTGCCGTTCCATGTTGATAAAAAGCTTCATTTGGATATGGTTTTCCAACGACATCAATAATTCCCATGGGATACAAACTTTCGCGCAAAGAACGTGAGCCAGTTTTGGGTATATCAATTGTAATGAATTTATGTTTGTGGGATATTAACATTTATTGACTGTATCTAAAGTGTGGCCCATAATAATCCATCTGGCTGAATTGGGATCTCGCTTGATGTGGCAGACATTTTAATCTTAAAGCCATACTTGCTTAGTAGTTCTGACCAATCGTTATGTTCTTTTCCATGTGTGCCTATTATAAGGTTTTTCATTTTATAAATTTTTTATATAATCGATAGTCCCAATAATTTTTTGATAAAATTGTTTGTTGGGTTTGTGTGTTCATTTGTTTGGTTTTAATTACACTAGAATTTTTGTTGTAGTTATTGTTGTGAAGTTGGCGAGTTGATAAATTGTAGCAAGTTGAGAAAGTTTCGTCAATACATGTATTGATATGATCGATATCGTATATCTTGAAGCCATCAAATAAAGCCAAAACAGACTCAAAAGACTCCTCGTTAATCTCTTTAGGTGTTAAGGATGATGTTATCCAGTTTGTTTCAAATTCATGTGATTCTACATATTTTTCGAATGTATTAGAAGTTATGCATTTGTGATTTGGTTCGTGAGAAGAAGAATCGGATGTTAGGTAGTTGTAAATTGATTGTGCGCGATCCAATATTGGGCGAAAAATTGTATAATACCATGGGTGACAATTGATCAAGTCACAAATATTTTCCGCAGCCAAAAAAGATTCTCCTAGATTTGTCTTGTAAATAGATGACCCCCAGTAATATCCAGGCTCAATCATAATAGAAAAAATAAAAACATCTTGATTGTTGATGATGGCGATAAGCTGGTCGTATGATAAAATGCTGACGTGTGGATCAAGTTCGTGAATGACCGTGTTTTTGTATATGTTTTCAGGCATATAGCAGAAAATTGTAAGGAGCGTGCTGTTTGGAATGTCCACCAACAGTCTTCTGCAACATAGGTTTGAAATCCGAGAACTTTGGTTCTCTAGCTTTTTGTAAAAGTTATGACCAGCAAAATGTGTGCGAAAGTACTCGCAAAGAGATGCGTGGTTTAAGTGCAAAATATAAGTTCCTGCGTTCTTTGGAATATGTAAAAATGTAGGAATTTTTTGCATTTTAAAATTTTTGATGCAATATAATTGTTTGAGGGTACCTATCTAGAACTTGTTTTTCTGATATATTATAATCCGTACAAAGAGACATGTTTGTAATTATGGGTGTATTTTTCAATTGATTGGGTTGTGTTTTATGAACTTTATCTGAATTAGATACAAAATAAAGCAATACGTCATAATTAAATTTTACGCACAAATAATTGATGTTTTCATCCTTTGGTATGGTGTTAGATATGTCTTTAAATTGATACGTGTCAATGATACGCTTTGAATTTTTAATTAGATATCGAAGATATTTTTCTGATTTTTCAAGCAACGAATGTAGCGCATTACAGTTTCTGTAAATTGCAACCCCGTTTAAATGATTAGACCAAGATTTGTCTTTCACGTCTTCTCGATCCCCCTTGTAGCTGCTTCCACCTATCAAAAATTCATTACAAGATATATAATTCACTATATAATCATACCAATAGTCTTTAATTGGTCTAGTGTCCGGCTCTATCAATAAAATGTTTTCGTAGGGTTTGTTTTTCAAAAATTTCATGCTTTCGAAAAATAATCTATTTGGACCAGAAGTGATGCCATATTCCGGGCAGCCTAGCCTATAAAATTCTCCTATCACTTCATGATCTTGCCAAACTTGAGAATATACATTTTCATGTTCAGATAAATTTATAGATTGAATGTTAATCGAGCGAATGTTCTTGCAGGCTTCATAATTTTTTAAGCCTTGATAATCTAAAACTTTGCCTTGATCAAAGAAAATATAAAAATCAAAAGTATAATTTGATGATATCGCGCGAGAAATATAGGCCGATATGGCTTTGTCTACTTGACCTCTTTGATATTCTTTTTTTGTGCAAATTAATGCAATACATAATTTATTATTGAAGTTTAATTGGTCTCCAAAAACTTTTTTTCTGTCAGACTGTATCATTCGGTCAAATTCTGTAGTATCAATGTTTTTTACTTTGTATCTAAAAGATTGATTGTCTTGCTGCGCGCATTCTCCAACCGCATTGTCTCCATCATATCGAACTTTGTTTTTAACTTCCAGGTTGTCGTGTACTGTCACATAATCGGGGAAATAAACTTGTGTGATCCATTCATCGCAAAACCAATTTTCGATTACAGGATTAAAAAAAGAACCAAATAATTCATAATGCTTGCGTCCAACAAATGCATTTTCAAGACAAAGTTGTTGACCTTTTGCGCGACGACATGCAGCATTCCATTTTTCAAGGCAACCTGTTACTCCAACTCCATTATTCGATTCAATTGATTCAATAAATTTTTTCGTCCAGTTGCCAGAAATTTCAACATCATCTCCAATCTGAAAAAAATAATCGTGTCCACGATCATATGCTTCTTGAAATAGTTTGTTCCATGCAAATGCGGGCTTGTGTTCGCAATCGTATAAAATAATTGGTTTGATTACTAAATTTGCAGGTGCATTTAAAAAAAGAAAATCACCCAAATGTTCGACATAAAATGTGTCGGTACTATCTATACCAATAAATATTGTATATTCATGTTGCGCGTCAATTGTAGATAACAAGCTTTTATGTAAATAATGTACAAAGGGAATGTCTTTAAAGTTTTTGTAGTTTTGATTGCGGCTGCAAACTGGAACTAGTATGGCGATAGAGCTCATTTTTGCTCTCCAAATTTATAATTTTTATAGGAAATAGTTTTATGAAATATAGATGTGATATGGTCTATTGATTTTTGATCATAATAATCTATGTAGTTTTTCGAGTTGGATTGATTGTCGTGCCCAACATTTTGATAAGGTATGCCTATTTTATCGCAAATATTGTTTAAGTCAGATTGTAAGTTCTCAAGTGTTCCTATAAAGTCTACCATTTTTGTGTCGCTCTTGTCAAAAACAAAATTGTATTGATTGTCTTGTTTGATAGAAGAACAACAAAAGTCTGAATAAGTCTTGAATGATGTGATTGACTGAACGCTTTTCACCCAGTTTTGGTTTGTGAAATTGCAGGTATTTTGGTTTCCCCACTGCTGTTTGCATTTATGGGCATATGTCCAGATTGACAGCGCAAATGACCAAGGGTTTCGAAAAAAAGCAAACTTAAAGTATTCATCAAAGTTCCAGCCTCGTTGTTCAAAGTGCTCTTTAAGTCTGTTGGGGCGAACATGATGATTGTATATATCTCCGTCAATAGAATTTGGAATAATATCTGAGAAAGACGTGAGCGAATTTTGAACACTATTCCCTCCCGTTTTCGGGATATGAAAAAATATAAACTTATGTTTGTGTGAAATTAGCATTACAATTCATTTACGCTTTCACAAAAATATTCTATTGTAAATTCTTTTTTTTGTGATTGTTGTTTTAAATAGTCGCTTGTTTGTTGAACAAAGTTTTTGTCGAGTAGATGTTGATCGAGATTGTGTGAAATGTTTTCGTAATACATTGGATAATCTTCACCGAGATATTCTACAATTGGTGGAATTTTGTTGATAACAACAGGTGAATGTGACGCAATATGCTCTGTAATTGAATGGCTGGCACCGCAATCATAATAATATGCAAAACCAATTGTTGAGGTTAAGGTTTTTATGTATTGTTCGTTTGATAAAAATTCATAAATTGGTGTGATACCGCAAGCTTTTGGGCTAACTCCATGAAATCTCAATTCACTTGCAATCAATTCATAATTGTGCATGTGTCCAATATACAAATCTTTTTTTAATGAGGTTGAACAGGTAAAAAATTTCGCCACATCTCGCAACTCAAATCCACTGTGTCTTAAAATAGGCTTGCAAAAGTAGGAGTCGATATCAAAAAAAATATCCTCTGTTTTTCTTGGCAAGTATGAATTATATACAGGGACCTCAAGTTTTGATTGAAGATAATTTTTTGTGTGATTAGTAAGAGTAATTAACCCCTTGCAATATGGTAATGAATTTTGAAATGACTGCGAATTGATTAAATTATCAATGCAAAAGCCAGACTTCCTGCCTGGCTGAGGCTTGATTGCTGAATGTACAAATCCAACCCAAGGTTCAAGCGGTAGCGGTCGATCTTTATCTCCCCAAAATATACAATCTGTGAATGTGTGAAGAATCGGCGCATTTTCTTCTATACATAATGTTTTTTTTAATTGATTGATGATGTATCCCCAGCCAAAATAATGCAGCTCCTCACCGAGAGGATTTATGACACTTGAAAACTTCATTTTTTATTCGTTACAAGCGCAAGTTTTTCCGTGAAATTCATTGTATTGCTTACACTTGTTTCGATGTCGTTCTTGTAAATAATAAGGCCAAAAGAAATAATAAGCCACGGCATCTTCATTTTCAAGCGCCGCATCCAATTCTTTTGCATACAAATATTCCCAGTTTCGCTTGGTTTCTTTGAATTTCGTGTCACTCGGCTTGAGGGACGGTTTGGTTGAAACACATCCACTCAGCATCAATAACACACAAAGCAATCGCACAATAATGTTTACACGTAAAAATGTGTATATCTATATATGATCAATAAAATACAAGCGTTTATGTACAAGAAGAAAGTCTTGAATGTTCCAGAAACACCAATTGATGAAAATGATTGGGAATTGAAACCAGAGATGATTGCGAATAGTGGGGATGTAAACGCACAAGAATTTAGCCGCAGATATCTTACGCCACCTGTAAAAAATCAAGGTCGCATTGGTTCGTGCGTTGGTCACAGTGGACGAGTGGTATATGGCGATACTCTAGATTTTGATGGCAAAGAGCCAAGTGCTATGTGGATCTACAAAAAAGGTAAAATTCACGATCCATTTCCTGGCGAAGATTATTCAGGCACAACCATCAAAGGTGCATGTCGCGGCTTGCTGAAAGAAGGTTGCTGCGAAGAAAAGTTTTGGCCATACAAAGATGATGAAGATGCGCCAATGCTCGAAGGGGCCACCGAAAACGCCGCGAAACACAAAATTGACAGTTACTATGTGATACCCAAACAAAACCACGATTTGATCAAGAAAACACTGCTACAAGAGACGCTATGGACATCATTCAAGGTGAATATGCAATTCTATTATACTCCAAAAAGCGGAATTGTTGATAGCGAAAAATATCTTACTTCAAGTGCCGCAGGTGGACATGCTGTGGCAATGACAGGATGGAAAATTATCGATGGTAATTTGTATTGGGAATTTCAAAATAGCTGGGGCTCACGATTTGGCGACAATGGATTTTTCTATCTTGAGAGTTGGTTGTACGAACAAATAATAATAAATAATAACGGCCCAATCTATATTCACACAAAAACAGAAGCAAATGCCGAAGAATTAGAACGCAAACGCAAAGAAGCTGAAGAGCATAAAAAACAAGAAGAAAAAGACAAACAAAAGAAAAAGAAAAGCTTGTTGATGGCTATACTTGGATTTGGGGGAATGGCTTTACTTGGATGGCTGACAAAGTATTTATAAAATCACAGTTTTTTCGTGACCAACTATAATGGTCGGGTCGATGTATGTTTTGAATCCTTTGTCTGCTGCGCGATGCATAAAACCACAATCTGTGGTGGTCATCTCGCGAATATCTC
>Ga0222718_10003262_pt1 | contig 13983 bp, 20 predicted proteins | sample C33_27DmetaG_FD_165045 | JGI IMG/M metagenome (GOLD analysis project Ga0222718, IMG submission 165045) | Estuarine water microbial communities from San Francisco Bay, California, United States - C33_27D | ecosystem: Environmental > Aquatic > Marine > Unclassified | place: USA: California... | reverse complement strand
TATACAATCTGAGCCAACAAATCTTTAACGACATACTCTTTTTGATTACCTTCTAACTGATCAAAGATAGGTTCGTTAACTTGAATTACAATATCGTAATCAGTCATAAATTTAACAATATCACTTGTTTTAGATACCTTCCCAAACTCTTTCTTAATACCCTCATTAGAAAGAATTTTAAATTTTACCAATCTAGGTATTTGTGATTGTTCAATGTGTTTTTGGAATAACTCCAGTGTGTCTTCATAGACTTCTTCAAATTTTGCCATTTTTTAATTTTTTGTTTAATAATAACCACTTCCTAATTAAAGATGGGTAAGATAGTGGTACGAATTTACTATTTGGTTTTGTTTTTCCCATCTTTTTTAATTTTGTTTAAGTATAAAGATTATATTTTAAAAAATCAAACAGATAATGAATTAATTTTTTCTTCATCTTCTTTTGAGACTTCTTTAGGTATATCTAACCATACTTCTAATAACATATCGCCAGTCTCATTCCCTCTAACAAATCCTTTTGTTGGTATTCTTAACATTGTACCTACATCGGTACCTTTTTTGATTTTAAATTTTATCTTACCATCCATTGTGTCTATTTGTACATTATCGTTACCTAACACAAGATCCTTATATGTTAACTTTATTGTTTGGTGTATGTCGTTACCTACTCTTCTAAACTTTTCGTGTGACATCTCAACAAAATTAATAATCAAGTCTCCATCGATACCATTCTTAATCGCATTACCCATTGCATTAACACGCAACATCTCTCCCTCCATCAAACCTCTAGGAATGTCAAATTCATATTCCACCTCCCCTAATTTAACACCATTACCACCACAACTATTACAAGGTTTAATCAACATCTCACCAGAACCTTGACAGTTAGAACACATTACTGTGTTTTGAATCCTACCAAAAGGAGTATTCTGTACCTGATTAACTACACCTTGTCCATTACAAGATGTACATTTAGATGTTTCACCACCTGTATTATTACAATCAGAACATTTGTTATTTTTACGATACTTTATTTTTTTATGTACACCGTTAAATAAATCTTCTAGAGATACTTTAATGTTAATTCTTATATCGTTACCCTTCCTTCTTCTATTTTGTCTTTGTCTACCCCCAAATGGATTACCACCACCAAAGAAAGAAGAAAATATGTCATCCATATCCATACCACCAAATGGATTACCCCTACCATCTGCACTACCAAACCTATCGTAGTTACTTCTTTTTTCTGGATCAGACAGAACAGAATATGCTTCAGCAATATCCTTAAACTTTTCTTCCGCTTCTTTATTATTCGGATTTAAGTCTGGGTGATATTGTTTAGATAATTTCCTGTAAGATTTTTTAATTTCAGATTCATTCACATCTTTATTAACACCTAATATACTATAGTAATCTTTACTCATCTTTGTTTGCCTTAATATTTATTTATTACTAATAATAAGTATTTTTATTAAAAAAATAAAGTGATGCGTTATAAAATTATAATAACTAAAGACGGTAAAAAGAAAAAAGTCCTTTATGAAGGACCCAATGAAAACATCGCAAAAGAAAAATATTACAATACAAAGGATAACAATAAAGTGTTATTCCCCAAAGAAAATAACGCATATAAAAAAGTAAAACCTGTTAATTATGAAATAATGTTTCTTAAAGAAAAGGAAGATAGTGACACACCTTTTTATGTTAGGGATGAATTAGGTAGGACAAAACCTGTGGATATTAATAGTGATCAATGGAGTTTAGTACATAAAGATGATTACTACTACGAAGAGAAATTTACTGTGTTTGGATACGACAAAAGATTAGAAACTAAAGAAATAATAAAATATATCTTATTAAGAAAGAATAAAGTAGATAAGATAAAACAAGTTAATTATGTAATTAATAAGGTTTTAATATATCAGAATGGTGACTTTGATATTATCGTTTGTAAAAATAACTCTGACGCCAAAAGATTATATAAAACTTTAAAGGAATTTTCTGAAACTAATAAAGTGAATAATATAATGTTTACTGGTTTGGTTGGTAAAAGAAATAGAACTAAACTATATAAAAGAATTGTGGAAAAAACAGGATGGACAATTAATAAAACTTATCGATCGTCCACCCGTCCTTAACCTTATTCCGCTACACCAACTTGAAACTTATTAGTTAAGTCTTCAATAAGATCATTAAGTTTATCAAACTCATTTTGATCTTCAATGTAAACAGGATTCACACACACAATCTTTTCTTGTTCTTCAGTAGGTAAAAAGAATAACCTAACATCATCTCCCCTATTTTCCAAATATTGTTTTACATTCTCACCATAGGTCGCAATCATCTCTCTATTAGTGAATAAATCTTTTTGTAAATAAAATACTAAAATAAGTGGTGAGTATGTTCTATTTTGAACTCTGAACTTTTCCAATGAAACAAAATTTATATTATCGGTATTAATATTATGTGTTTCACTCAATTCATTTTCTTTATTTAGTCTTTCTTCTTCACCAAACACTTCAAAACATTCTAAAGCGTTTCCATTATCATCCATAAGATATACCAAATATCCTCTTACTCCTTTTTCTAACGAATGATTTTTAGTAACTATTTTCATAATTTATATTTATCCTTTTATTATTAATATAATGTTACCGAAAATTTTTAACATAGTAAACAGTTTAAAATAAAAAAGGGAAATTATTTTATTACTCTCCCTTTTTCAATGTTTTGGTGTCGGAATGGTGGTCCTGATTTTATTTAACGTATAGTCAGTCCATACGGTAGATTTTTAACTCAGCCCCACTGAGTGTCTTATTTTTACTTGTGACAAAATCAAGAGGGGTGTTTTACAACCTAAAGGATGGGACTATCCCATTTTAAACCTCACCTATGGTTGCCCCCTTTATAACTTTTGGGTAAAGGGAGAATAAAACCTCTGGATCCACATTCTAGTTCTTGAGAAAAGTTTGCAGAAACCATTCGTTTGTCGGATCTTAAAGGGGTATCGTTTTACCCCAAATCCAGTACACCTTAATACTTTGTGATATCGGAATCGTTTAGTCACTTTCCCTAACTCTGAGTAGTCCCCCGACTAATCGGTTTACACCCTTGTGGTTAGGTGGGTTAACCAAGCCCTTCTCCATTTGTAGCTTGAATTTAAAGTTAAAAAATTTGCTGCAATTATTCCTTAACTATCACAAAATATCTTTTCAAAGAACGTTCTATACAGTTACTACACTGTATCTTTCGTCATTCACAGTATCCATCAATATGGATTCTGGTGTCATATCCTTTCCACCCAAAATGGACTTCAGAATAGACGGACTAAAACCTGATACCAATGCCGTACCATTTTTGTCAAACTCCACTGGGAAATTACCCCCTTTGGCGTTTAGGTTCCAATAAATAATATCTGGTTTAGTGTATCCCATTTCTTCGTACATCGCCTCAATCATAGACTGTGCAGAGAATTCATCTCTTCGTGTCGCTTGGTTGAATTGCATATCCGATAAAATTAGGATCTTAGTCGGCATATTATCTTCAGGTACGTTGTTAATTTTCGCCTGATTCAGAATAAGGTTAAACACCGCCTCTAAATCAGTAGACATTCCCCAATCCGCTCTTCTTAACTGATTTAATCTATCTCTTAGAGATCCAGTTAAGTATTGTAACTGAGGGTTGTTTGAGAAAGTGATGAATGCATCTTTAAAGTTACCTTCATTTCTCTCCGAAATATACATACCCAAAGATATCGCCACATCCATACAAGATAGGTTAGGGTTTCCACCTACTTCAACACCCATAGATCCTGACACATCTACTACAGGTAGGATTCTTTCAACAGAACCTTCCATCCAATTCGGTAGGGATTCCCATTGTTTGTTGTTCACAATGTCATCTCCCCCTTGGTTCATAGACTTAATTATGTCATATGGGTATACTGCCCCAGCGTTAACCTTCGCAGTTCCATCCAGTAAGGATTGTTTATACTCGTTGTATCTTTCTTTATCGTTTCTATTAAACGTCTTCTGATATCTAGATGACGCAAGAGATGGTAGTTTTGAATAATCAATTGACTCCCAATCTCCCGCACACATCTTAGATTCCACAACGTTAGTTAGATCTACCAACATCTTTCTGTATTGTTTAGGTGTGGTTCTAAACATTTTACGTAGTTTGTTGGCTACGACACCTTTTCTCGGCATCCATTTCGCGCAGAGGCCGTCACCTTTTGATAGTGCGGTTTTAATAAGTGAGAACATATCGTCCTCTAACTCTGTACCAATTAGACCTAAAACATCGTCCCATCTTCCAAACTCTGGAATAAGTCCAATGTTCTTTCTAACCGTTTGTGGAGAATTAGTGGCTAGGTATGAGATAACATCTCTGAACACTTTGCGTTCACCTGCACCACCTCTAACATCTCTAACCCAAAATAGGATTTTCGACGCAACTAATGGATTTTCATTGTACGCCTCACTAAAGAGTTTTACAACTTTATCCTTTGACTTACCTCTCATCGACCCAATGGAGAAAAACAAATCTACACACTTATTAAGTGAAGTAGAATTTGTAACCATTCCGTTATCCGTTAAAATAACATTTTGATTTTCTACCATATTTGTTTGTGAGTTGTCCATAATATCTTTTCTAAGTTGTTTTTAATGTTTGTGAGTACAAATATATGTACTAAATATTAAAAAGTCAAATAATTTTTAAAAAAACTTTAATTTTTTTAACGATATAAATATTTATACGGTATATGGATTTAAAAAATATTATAAAAAAACATTTAATTCTTGAACAAGAGGAGAAAGTTGCGGAAATATCTGACAATATTACCGTAGACTTTGGTATTTTTAAGAAAGAACATGTTAATTACAGACAAACTAGGCATGTAAATGATAAAGATAGAAATAATCCTTGTTATGGAAAAAAGATAACTAATTATGATATGGCGAATCTTATCGATGATTCTTTGAGTCTCATAATCGAAGAGATAGTCAACGATAATATAAGAAACGGAAAGGAATTTATTGTAACAAGAGAGGGTGATGATTATCTTAATGTTGTGATTATTCCTCAAAATACTAAAAGAAATAAATGGAATCTTATAATTAAAACCGTAATGTGTGAGGAAAATTTCAAAATAGGTTTTAACCAACTTCAAATTTTAGTACCTACAACTTAAAAAAAAAACCACACCTCTAATGAGTGTGGTTACCTTTAGTCTCTATTGAACTTAAGGTATTTTCTTATTTTCTTATATTTCAAATTTACAATAAATATTTTTAATAACCAAATAAAATTCGATTTTTTTACTAAAAAATTTTGATTTTTTTAGTTATCGAACCAAAAAACTATTCTAACATCCTCAGGATCACCGAGTTCTAATAATGAATTTACTACATTTCTAAAGAAATAAGTCCCAACACCTATGGTGTCTAACTCCTCATCTGACATTTTATGGTAATTACTATCTAACAATTCTTTAACTGTGAAATAATTATGTGAATGCCCATCAATACCCCAATCATCGCTTAATCTACATATTGTATCTGATACATCATCAGGTAAACCTTTAACCCATCCCGATATTACTTCAATATCTGGATTTCTAACACCCGCAAGTGCACCAAATAAATCATAATTTCTTCCCGTATACGGTTGATCAGTATATGGTGAAGGGAATTTAGAACTATCTACCCACCAAGGAAAATTAGGATCATCAGTAATACTTTTTTCTATATGATTATATATATAACTTTCCCATTTGTTTTTGGGTTTAACTCCTTTAAAATAATTTAATATGATAGTATCAGATTCATCTTTAGTTAAACCGAACTGATTTGTGACTATTCCTTTTATATGTCTTAACACATGATCATCAATAAATACATTATCAAGTTTCTCCCATCTACCAGTGTTAGGATTTTTTTTCTCTACATACATATGCACATCGCACCCCATAATTTTTTTTTACAAATATAAATATTTTATTTTAAAATACAAATTTTCCAGTATCAAAAAAGGTTTCTATTATTTCATCTAATCTGTCTGTGTATTCGATCATACTAATAAATATCACACTATAAATAAAAAAATCAGATTCATTATAAAATATATGATAATAAAGTTAATCCCTATAAAACTGTTTAAGGTATTCAATATTGTTTTTCAATACATCTTTACCCAAAAACCTTTCTGTAAAGTTATCTTCTCTATAATATAAGTTTACCCCATTACAATTTGGGGTTTCTCCCGCAAATATATCTATATATCTGTATTGTGGTTTTTCAGTACTTCTTTTCGCAGTATATGATTTACTTTTAACTTGTACCAAATAGATGTTACCACCTTTTTCTGTAATTAGATCTACACCATACTTCATATCGATAAAGTCTCCATTACCACCCTCATATAATGTGGTATACCCATCATCTTCTAACAATACTTTAGTTAAAGTTTCTACATAGTCACCCGCTTTAGTGTTATACTTAGTATTATAAGTAAAGTCTCTATATTCATCGATAGTAAAATATTTTTTTAATAATCCTATTATAGTTTTACCTTTTAATGGTAATAAGAAATTTTTTATTTCTGTACTATTCATTTTGGATAACTTCTCTATCTGTCCACCTTTAAGGAATAAAGTTGTTAGTAGTTCTGATAAGTCACTATAGTTAGAATTTAATTTATTCACATAATCCCACTCACCATTCTCATCTTTAACCAAACAACAATTATTTAATTTAGGTGTATAATAAGAACCATCAGATTTTTTAATGATATCATCTATCTTACCTGTCCTATATAGATACTCTAATGGTTTTTGGTATTTTGAGTTCATATCTTCACATTCTCTGACTTCATCTAATATGGGATTTATTGCGTCAACCATACCTAACCCATCTCTATTAGATATCCAAGAACCCAACTTCTTAATATTATCACAGACAAGTTTTTCATTACCATAGAAACGATCACAACAATAGTAATCTATTTTTCTATCTTCAATAATCTTATCCGCCTCTCTTCTTTCTTTTTCTTCTGATTCAACACTAGGATGTGATAAACCATTATCATAAACTTCTCTATCATCATTTAATAGAAAATCCATTATATCTTTATTTGTATCTTTTTGTCCCATATTCCAATAATAAAGATTATTTAACGGAATGTCAAATTATTCTATTTCAAAGACAAATGTTACACCCGCAATATTTATCTCAATAAGTTCATTGTGCACAAAGTTTGTGAGATTATTGTTTGTATTATAAAACAATTCTTCATCTAATTTCTTATGTGTGTCACGATCAAGTTTATACATTAGTGTTAACCCCTCAATAGGTATATTCTCATTTTCAACACATTCATTCGCTATCTCTAAAACTTTTTCTAAATTCATCCTAAAAAACTTTCATTAATTTTTCCCAAAATTTTTTCCATTTAGATTTTTTAACTTTGGTAACTTTACCACCATTATTTCTGATGTGTTCACCCAACCCACCTTTTATCTTTCTAATAAACTGTTCTTTCTTTAACTGGGTTTTTTCTTTCTCTGCCTCCATATCGGCATTAATTTTTCTAAACTCATCCATAATAATAAGTATAACTAAAAAATACGAGTAAGTGAAGCAAATAGGGTAGGAAATAATGGTTTTGGTAAATCTTTTAAGTCAAACCAACCCCAATCTTGATTCTCATCATTTAACTTACATTCATATTCTTCATTACAATAACCTAAATAGAAATGATATGGATAACCCATATCCCATTGTTCCTCAAAAGGTATATATCTTATATTGTCAGATTCTATTTCAGTCTCCTCATATAATTCTCTTTTTATTCCCTCTAAAATAGTCTCACCTTCTTCTATCTTACCACCAAATAAAGACCAACAATTAGGGAATGATCCGTCTTTACCTCTTTGTCCGAGTAAAAACTTTTCACCACATATTAATAAAACTCCTCCGTATAACTTTTTCTTTTTCAACTATTTAATCAACTTTAAATCCTTTTTATAATAATCTTCTGGATCAATAAAAACCCCATCTCTTTTCATACCATAATGTAAATGTGAACCTGTACTATGTCCAGCCCCCTTTTGATTTTTCTTACCACCTGTAACCCCTATTATCTTACCAGGATTTATACTCTCACCCGATTTTACATAAATTTCACTCATATGGCAAAATATAGCTACTCTATTTTCATCTTCTAGTTCTATTGTAATCGTACCACCACAATTATCATTATTAAATGACGCAGTTTTCACCTTTCCTTTTTTGAGGAATACAACTGGATTGTCTACTGCTTTAATATCATACCCTGAATGTCCTGCATCCCCATAAAGACTTTTATTTTTTTTCCTAAAATAATTACCTGTACCTTCTGGTGATGTTAACTTATCTGATTTTAAATCAATATACCCATCTACATCCTCTATTTCTTCAGTATCTTCTACATCCTCTATTTCTTCAGTATCTTCTACACCCTCTATTTCTTCAGTATCTTCTACACCCTCTATTTCTTCATCATCATAATCCCAATCTAAACCAGAAAAATAATCATAGTTACCCACTTTTTTATCATTAGGAATGGTGACTACCCTATCATCAACCCACCGATCTATAAAACCTGAAATATAATTTTTTTGTTCTTCATTATATTTGTCCATCTCTAAATATACAATACCGTCTTCTATTTTTTTTACATAAGTATCGACATTATGTTTTAATCGTAAATTTTGCCCTAAAGTACCTAAATATAGTCTAATGTCAGGTGTTGCATCATATTCATCTTTAGGGTCACTGTAAACAATATATTCATTTAATTTTTGTTTAACTAATCGTTTATATTGACTTCCTGTTAATATTATTCTTTTCATACTACAGTAATTAATCTCAATAATTTTCTTTTTAAGTATTCACCATTCATTTTAAATTTCCTATCTAAATCATTTAAAAATTTATCAATAGACTTCATTTTAGGAATACCATCTTTAGAATAGTAACACATCATTATTTTATATAAATGATTAACCCTATCCTTATCTAAATTATTAATCTCTCCTAAATAAATATTAGGATCATAGTTTAACATTGTTTCAGCAAAAGTATATATCGGATTCTCTTTAAGGTAAGTCATAAATTGTGTTTTATTTTCAGGTTTTCTTTTTGCTATCATTGTTGCCGCTTGTTGTATGAAAGCGTTGTTCTCAAAAGAAAGTGCAACATATAACATATAACCAATTCTATCAACCGCATCCCCATATATACTACCTTCAGTATATATACTCTCACACCCCTTTATTTCTTTTGGTGATTCAAGTCCTCTACTAACCCATTCATTAAGGTGCATAAACTCATGTGATAAATGTGATGAAAAATAATAATGTAAAGTACCCATATCAATACTACTCCTATCTTTAGGTAATACCATAGTAACCTCTACTTCCACATCTAATATATTATAAGTACCATCCTCATTTTCCACCATTTGTGTATAAAAAGGACTATAGTTCATATCTATTGACGCCTCATCATCTTCACTGTCTACTATAATAACAGGTAATATTACACTATCTATAGGTAATTCTTCATAAAAGTCTTTACCTTTTAACTTTAAAGATAGTTTAGTTAGGAGATATACATCCTCTTCAACATCTTGTTCTATAATCTTAGGTAGTAATTCATCTGTAACATAATCTGCCCACTTTTCAACAGACTTAGAATACCCTCTACCTTCATTTATTAATTTATCGTATTGTTTTCTATTTACAATAACCTTCATTATCTTTAACTTTATATATAAATATTATAAAATTATTTAAAAAAGTAAGTATTATGGAATTATTATTAATTATTTTAGTTGGTTACTCAATATCCAACATCATTGTTTACGGATCAATCTTCGAAGGAATGAGAGAAACTGCGGAAGCTTATAGTCCTAACTTCTTTGGTAAGTTAGTTAACTGTATGATGTGTACTCCTTGGTGGGTAGGATTTTTTCTATCTTTAGGGTCACAGATAACAGGATATACACAATTCTCACCATTCTATAACTATGGTTTAGAAATTAGTTATCTTTCAGTATTTTTAGATGCTTGTTTAGTATCTGGCACAACGTGGTTGATTCACACAATACAAGAAAAATTAGAGGTTTAAAAAAAAAAGAGGAATTAAACTTCCTCTTTTTCTATTACTTTTCCATTTGATTTGGTTGGTGGTAGTTCTATACCATTGTGTGTTTTGTTAGACGTTTCATTAGTTTTGATGTCTTTAAGAGTTGGTTCTTCGATAGATTCTATAACAAACTTTAACTTCTCTAGTTCTTTAAGTGACTTATCACTAAACAACATTTTTAATTCCTCTATCTTAGCCTTAAGTAATGTTAACTTATTCTCTTTCTCAATATTAAAATCTATAACATATTCAACATGATTTAAGACACTATCAATACTATCGTCTTTATCTTTTGGGAAAACCATAAAGTAGTTTTTATTATTACTACTTGGTTTATAAGTAATTTGATCTGACTCAAACATATCCCAGTTTTCCATTAACACAACATCAACAACAGGTAAATCTTTTACAAATCTAATTCCTGTTACATATGGTCTTAACTCAGTTAATTTTTCTTGAAACATATTTTTTAGGTTAAAACATTTATTATTGATGTTATAAAATAGGATATTGCTAAACCTACAGTAATCAATGCAGGGTTATTGATTTTAAACTTCTCACCTAACCTAATACTTCTGACTAAGAAAAACAAATTTCTTATAATAATCAATGTCGAGAAGACAAAAACCAACAAATATGCGTTATTAACAATATCCTCAAACATATTTACGCATTTTTCTTATTAGATACATCAACTCTAATCTCTTGACAAAGATTTTTCACATCTTGACATCCTTTTCTTACTCTAGTTCCTGCAGCCTTATTTCCTTTTTCATAGAACTTAGTAAAGTCCTCTTCTAATCCTGCAACCAAATTCTTCAATTGTTCGTACAATTCCATAATTTTAATTTTTATTCGTTATTATTATTTTCTTCTGAGTTTAAAGAACCCATATACTCACTCAGCATTTGTATTTTGTTATTGTTCTCACTAATTTCACCCAATATCCTATCAAAATCAATTTTTTTATGAGTAGTGGGTTGAGTGTCATCATTTAATACCCTATTTAACTCTATTTCTAGAGTATCTCTATGTGATACTAAATCAGATAACATAATTTGTAAAAACTTAACTTTTGAGTTCATATGACAATGATATGATAAAAAATCCTTAAAATCAATAGTAAACTCACTTTTTTGTCTTAAAATAAAGACTTTTTTCAAACATCCTATACAATTCTATCATAATATCTATGTCTGATCTAGACTTTATCCTATTAAAGTCAAATGAAAGTTCTGCTAACTTATCTATTTTTTCTATAGACTTTTCACTGTCTTTATAAAACAACCCATCATAAAAGTAAAAGAAATATTCCCTCAACTTTTCTGTATTATCAAATATAATTTTTTCTTCTTTAAAGTTTGACTTAACTTTATTAAAACACCATAGAAAATGTTCTAAAATTTGTTTTTCAGAACTTATATATTCTAACCCTAAATACGTATCGATTAAAGTTTTATTTAATGACTTAATAAAATCATAATACAGATTACACCTATCATACTTTATATCGTTTGCTTTATATAATAGGTGCATTTGTTCATATCCTAAAGGATTAACCATATAATTAATAAATTCTGAATTAGACATAGTTAAATATAACCATATAATATTATTTTATAAAGATAATAACATATCTAAAAGTTCAGGTTGTGGGAACATATCTACTTTGTCTTTCCTAGTATTAGTAGTTATAACCTTTCATAATTTTTAAAATTATCAGAATCCAATCGGTACTGAATGGTTTTTTTATGAACATTCAAATCTTCAGCAGCTTCCCTCATATTATTATATATTTTATTATCAATTTTTATTTTTTTACCCTTGCCCCACATACCATTTTTATTACCAACCGTATTTTCTTTAGACCATTTGCTAGCACCTTCTCTAATCTTATTAATACCCTCATCTGACATAGTTTCAAATACAGACTTTTTTCTACCTTCCCTATAAGCCTTTTTTAAACTATCACTCATTTTTTTTGAGTGTTCGTTGGTATATTTATAACCAGTCTGACCCTCACCACCAAGTGATAGATTATAACCATCACTATATGTATTGTGTGATTTTATATGTTTAACTTCAAGAATATTTAATTCTTCTTCGTTATCACAAGTATCTAATATCTCCCACACAAAATCATCTTTACCATATTTTTTAATTGCATTATGAAAATGGTTTGTGTGTTTAGATTTTTTAGATTTTCTAATGTGTTCTCCAACCCTTTGTTTTAAAGTGTTGGTGGTTTTACCAATGTAGGATTTACCACTAGTTTTAGATGTTGCTTTATATATTAACATATTTATAAACTAATTAACATATCTATAAGTTCTTGTTGTGGGAACATATCTACCTTATCTTTACGAACATTCGTATGTGTCCACATTCCTTTAACTTTACCATAGTATGCATTCTCGTTGAATTCGAATCCTTTAGCACCATTTTTTCTCACTTCTTCTACTAACCCTTTTCTAACATCGATATTATCTCTTTCCGCAATATAAAGAATCCATTTACCAAGAACCTCAATTTGTTTATCTGAGTATCTATGCCAAGTCTTATAACCTCTAAATGATTCAGGTAAGGTTACAATTTGTGATTCATGTACTTTAGTTCCTGCATATGTTTTACCATCAATAACATAACCAAAGTTGTTAACTTCAATACCTACTGAATGGGTATGCATATGTTGTGAACCATTTTTACCTAAGTGCCAACCATAACCACCTTCAGGTATACATTGTAGTAATTTACCATCGTAAATATCATCATTTCCTTTAACAGATGGTCCACCTAAAACAAATTCAGTCGCAACCGCACCTCTTGTATCTCTACCCCAATGATCAATAGTATTATAAGGATTATGCCAACCAGCGGTGTGGTGTAAGAATAAGTATTCTTTATTAGTAGGACCTTCTTTATATTCCCCTTTAGGTAGGAAATACTGTTCTATTATTAAACCATCAGGTAGTTCAATAACTTTTTCTGAATTATCCGTTGTTGCTAGTTCATCTAACCCCATTGCTGACCATGTTTTTGGGCCAACAATACCATCAACTGTTAATCTATTATCTGATTGCCAAGACATAACTGCAGCCTCAGTACCTTTACCAAAGATACCATCATTTCCAATATTTAAAAATTCTTGAAGTAATTTAACTTCTGATCCTCTACTACCTACTCTTAGTAACATTTTTTTAATTTTTTATTTTTTATTATTGTGGTGGTTGGTTTGACTCAACCCATTCCATATATTCTTCTATTATCCATATATTATTTTCAATAATATTAGTTTTAACCTTTTCAATTAATTCATCAAAAAACTTTTTCAATGACGATTCTTTTAAATCTTTAAGTGGTGTTACTTTTAAAAAACCAGAACCTAACATTTCTTCATAATCTGAATCATGATTTTCTTTACCATTCCATTCCGCCAAACCTTCATCTTGTGCAATCCAATCCGCACCAAACATCCCATTTTTTTTGTTAGGTACAAATGATGCATAGACAACTGTAAATGGTATGTTGTCACCAACACTATCTAATTCTATAGATTGGAATTCTTCTGCAATGGCTTCTTCTATTGGCATACCCATTAAACTAAATTCCCATTCAAATCCACCGAGATTAATTCTTTTATTAACATAATTATCATTATAATATGTTAGCAATATTGGTTGTATGATATCTTTGTCAGTATCATAATTAAATTCACTACCTTCCATAGAAGAATCTATATCTAAATCAATAAACAATATATCTTTATATCTTTGATAAAATTTATATACTTTAAT
>Ga0222718_10003255_pt1 | contig 14010 bp, 15 predicted proteins | sample C33_27DmetaG_FD_165045 | JGI IMG/M metagenome (GOLD analysis project Ga0222718, IMG submission 165045) | Estuarine water microbial communities from San Francisco Bay, California, United States - C33_27D | ecosystem: Environmental > Aquatic > Marine > Unclassified | place: USA: California... | reverse complement strand
ACTCCACTATTTTTACTAGCAACATCTACAATTAGTTGAGCATAGTATTGTCTTGGAAAAGGATATTGTCCATAAGTTGCTAAAGTGTTTTCACCAAAGTTTAACAATACAACATCTTCACTTTGTACTATTTCATCTAATTGTTGGTAACTGTCAAATACTTGACCTCTAAGACTTTGTAATGGCGTAGGGTCAACTACCCTTAGTGCGAGTAACAATGCTATAGATACCGCTACTGCGTACCCGCTGTATAACCATTTCATACCGATATTTATCGTATTTTATTGCATTCCTGCTTGGCTTTGTTTAGTAATCTAAAGTTATTCGCAACAACTACTGAGTACACCATATTAGAATCATCAAGTTCGTGGGGTGTGACTTCTTTCCAATAATCATTGTAAACTAATCCAGGTACAAGTAAAAGTGTTTTCGTAAGTACTAATCTAGCATCACTAGGATTTTCTGTAAAAAGTGGATTTACTTCTTTTACACAATCATACTTTAATGCTTTTGATGTTGAGTAAACATCTAATAACTGAAATGTCCAAAATGCTAACCATTGTCCATTGGTAGCTCGTGGAGTTATATTAAACTTTGGAACGTCATTGGATTCAAAACTTTTACAAATTTCAGGATTATTATCGCAGTAATAAGGATCTAGTGGGGGATTATAAGTGAGGTCTAAAGCAAATAGACTAGAAGAAAACAGCAATAACATGCCTGCTATTGCCGTTCTCATAATTATTCACACTCTTTAGGATTCTTAGAGCAGTACTCCATTAGTTTTTGATACAATTTTACCTGTTTAATAAACTCTTGGATCTCCTCATCTGAAACCTGCTCATCCTCTATTGAGGGTAAGACTTTAGCCTTTTCGTTCTTAGTTAAAAACTTAAAGGGTTTAAAGAATGAGCGTGTTACTTTTTTGGCTCTTCTTTAGTTTCTTCTTTTGCTTCGCCTTCTTGTAAAGCATCAGTTTGGTCGTTTACTTCGTCAGCAACAACTTTCACTAATCCAGCACCTGTGTCAGCCGCAGTTTGGACTAATCCAACACCTACTTCTGCACCAGTTTGCACAATGCTACCAACATCATTTGCAACTGAACCAACTACTGAACTAGCAGTACCGGTTACAGTATCAATTGTATCTGTAGCAAGTTGTTTTCCGCCGTCAATTACTGTACCAACTGTGGCACAACCTTGAGCGAACATCACAAAGAATACACCAAAAAATATATTTTTCAATTTATTCATATTTTCTCCTTATATAAGAATGTTATAAAACCATCTGTTATTATAACATAATATATTTATCATTAAATTAAAATCCTAACCTATCGTTTGAAGCATTAAATATACAATGCTCTTCGTGTAATAATAATTCCCATGTAAGCACGTCTTTTGTGATTGGATCGTCTGTTTCACGTATTGCTTTTAGTAATCTCAATCTAGTACCAACTTCAATTTCGTACATAAGTTCGCAATATAAAAATAACATATAAAATATTATGGGAGGCACAAAAATATAAAATAGCACCATTGGATATAACCAACCAATTGCTACTATGTGGGCACTTGCAACTGCCATAGCATAGTTTCTCAGACTGTTTGTGTAATTAGTTATTTGCATTAGGCTTGTTAAGTTCTTCTTTTATTAAGAATCTTACATATTCATCTGCATTGGTTAAATTATAGTCAGATACTATTGCAAACAGTAATGTTAAAAACACAAATGTCATTATTACTGATAGATATATGTTTATACCGGCTGTTATCTTCAGCCATTTTATCATATGCTTCATGATTAACTATTATAGCAGAAAGAGTACTGCTTGTCAAGTGTTTAGGATAATTTTAATTTCCTTGAGTGACTGAGACTGAACAACCACCAACTGTTGCACAGGTTTGGCTGAGTGTATATGATTGTGCTGTGCCTCCTTGTTGAAGCATATTTAAAGTAGTAGAATACGTTCCACTTAGTGTGACTGTGGCAGTATGTGTCGCACTTCCCTTTTGTATCATATCAACATCATTGGAACTATTATTGATTGTTAAATTAAGTGTTTTGTCTTGGTTGCCTTCTTGTCTTGCGTACACATCATTGTAATTACCGTAGATGTTAGTAGTGTTCGAATGTTCGTGTCCGGAGTTGTTTGAACGTTGACTTCCTAAAAATGTATTATTTGAACCGTGAATATCCAGTTGTACAAAATGGCCGCCATACTCGTAATCATCAATTGCTAACACCGTGCCTGAACTTGTTACGTGATATCCTTGATAGAAGTCTACATCATTGCTATTACCCTGTATATGAAATTCAAATCTATCACCCCCACAGGATGATCCTTGATTACACGTTTGTACAATATTAAGATTATTGTAATTACCAGATAAATCTCCGCCCCAAGCAAGACCACTACCCCAAACAGATGTGTACCCAATATATCCACCATTGCCTTGTTGTAATAAGTCAACCACATTATCAGTACCACCAATACTAAAATTTATTTTGTTATCATATCCTGCTTGTAAAATTGTTAAATCAATATTATTGCCTGTTTGGTCTAATAATACTTCATTGTCTTGTGCATTTGCTGTAGCAGGTATTAATAACATCATACCCAATAAGATATAACCCAACACCAATAGTGGTGTATCCTTTGGTTCCATTTTGTTTAATTTTTCGTCTATGTTCATAATAGTATTTATTACTCTTGTGTAATTGTAATAGTAATTCCTTCACAGTTATTTAGGCACATCACAGTTTCTCCTAGGTCTTTGTCTCTTATTTCTATTTGCCCTGATTGCCCTCTTTTAATTTTTAATCCCACATAATTTGTACTGACTCTGAGAAAAAATACTTTACCGTCCACATCTGGTACTATGTTGAATTGGTTGTCTGGTTGCAATCCAAAACCTCTGTCTACTAGCCTATCACTACCACTGGCTTCTTCTTGTCCTGCTAATGCATCTTTTTCTTCCAAGACATCTAAAAGATCTCTTAAGAAGTCAACATCTAAAAAATTGATGTCTAATTCTGTAAATTCTAATTCTCGTTCTGCGGCTTTACCTAAATCTTCACTTTCTAAAAAGTCTTTGTCTAACCCGTCAAAATCTAATAGTCCGCCATCGCCTTTTAATTCTTGTATTTGTTCTTCTTTTGCTACTGTTATTTCTTTTGGTTCGCTCACAATAAACATATTGTCTATCATATTTAAATCTAAGTCCATTATCACCACAGGATTTGTAGGTGCTGTTTCAAATGTGCTAACCATTACTGCCTGAAAGGCTTCTTCTAATATTACAGTTCCGCCGTCATTGGTTACCGTGATACTTCCACTGGGTCTACACCCATACTCTAATTTTATAGTATCATCACAATCTGCATCTGGCAGTAATATAACTAAACTTCTACCCAGTTCATCTACTGTGGTAGTAAAATCTGTTCCCCTAATACCAATTGTGGCGGTGGGAGTTTGAATTTGTATGTTTTCTTTTGGGACTAAGCCTAATCCGCCAGTAGCAAATCTGGCTGTACCTTGTACAAAATTTAGTGCCATTTTACTTTTACTGGGGTCTGGATCATACACATATTCATCTATTTCCATATATGTATGTTCTGTTAAACTGACTTGCGTTTCGTCAACAAACTGTATTTTAAGTCTGCCATTTTCTGTTTCAACTTCGTCAAAACTAACTATGTCTGTTTGTAAGTTTGCTATTAATTCTTCTCCTGAAAGCCTTACAATACTTCCAGCCTTTCCACTTTGCTCAATTACGCCGCCAATTGGCTCGGCGGCGTATGAGTTTCCTATTGCAATTAGCAAAACTGCGACTAATAATCTAGTCGGTTTGTTTAATACTAACTGAAGCATTTTCGCTGTCTATCTCAACATCAATTACACCAGTACAAGCGGGTGTACAAGTTGTAGTCATATTCTGTGTAAACTGGAAATCTCCGTTACTACCGTCTATGTCTGCTGTTATACTTGCTCCACTATTACCATTTTGTAAAGTTGCGAAGTTGTTGTTGCCACCGTTTATGTCAAAGTTCCAAACAACATTATCAGTATCTATTATGATACCTGTCATAGTGCTTGTTCCAGTGTTATTTGTGCCAACTCCGGCCGCCCAAACATTACTGTTAGTAAAAGAACTATCAAAGTCATTACTGTCTCCTAGTATTACTAAATCAAAGTTAAGGTATTCTGCACTGGCATTTCCGCCTACATCCATATCAAATAAGTTGCTGTCACCTTGTATATCTACAAGCATATCAGCATAGTCACTTGATCCTGTTGCACCTATGTTTAAGTCCCAAATGTTTCCGTCTCCTAACATATAGAAGTCTAAAACACTTGACCCACTACCATCAAGTATCAAACTACCAAAAAAGTCGTTATTATCACCATCTTGTATAAGATCTAATATTATACTAGATCCTCTTAGTAATAAATCACTACTTTGGGTACTGTCACCTGACAGAGTATTACCTGTACCTGCTTGTAAGATTGTTAAAGTTAAATTGTCACCGTCTTGGTCTAGTAACACTTCATTATCATCTGCAAGTACCGGATTAGCCATAAGGCCGATTAAAGCGAAGACACCAACCGCTAAGTTTTTAAATATCTTCATTATTTTTCTCCAATATTGGTTTATTATTCTTTAGAAGAACCCTCTTCCAAAGTGGTAAATCATTAGGATTTTTAGAAAATTGTTTTCTATCCTCCTCGTCAGGAAGAACACCAGATTCTTTAAGACTCATCCAGTAGGCTTGCTCTTGCTCCTCTACCTGTTCGTCCCAATCTTCCGGATATACTATTTTCCAGTATCCTCTTTCATCACCTTGCTTAATGAGTTCTAACACCGCGGCTTCAATCGCCGATCTCACCGCAAATGTCACACTTTCGTTTTGTGTCATTCCGCTCTCAAGTTCTAACAACCTAGTATCCATATCTAGAAATCTAAATACATCTCCTGCTTGACCTGAACTTAAAACGGTCTTCTGTGTTTGCACATTTAATATCACTTCGCCTGTAAGTGTGGAAACGGCTCTTAATGATATAACTATGCTATCTCTTCGATATTGGTTTGTTGTCCCAATACCCAAATATCTTGCCCCTGTACCTCCTGTTTCAATATTAGTGTCGTATCCTATTACGCCTCCTTCTAATATCATTCCAGCAAATAACATTGGCTGTAGTTCTTGGAACTCATCTAATCCTGCCTGTTTGGCTTGTTCTGATCGAGTACTTCGAACTATTTGTCTTTCTCTGACTAAGTTATCTAAACCCAGTCCTCTTTCAACTACTCTAAACCAAGTTCCTTTTGGATTCTCTCCTGAACCTGCCGCCTTTAGAGCGTCTACTAATAAACTTTTTGCGTCTTGCGTAACTGCTGTACTAAAACTAGCAACTCCGTCTTGACTTTTTCTTTGTCCTGTTCCATCACCAAATTGATATATAGCAACAACAGGCATTGTTTCTGCCGGTGGCAAATATCGTAATTTTCTATATGTGGGGAGTTCTACTTTTTGTGGTTCTTCCACACATTCAAGAAAATCTGTCATACATACCTTATCACCGGGTATCGCTACACTGGCGCATCCGCTTAAAAATAAAACACCTATCAGTGCTGTTACTAATATTTTATTCATTAACCGCCTGCAATTTGGCCTATGCCAATTGGTATTTCAATAGTAGTAATAGTTCCATCTGGATCTACTATTGTGAGTTGTATAACTTCTAATCCATCTGCATTTGTGACTATTTGATATGATACTGTATTACCCTCAATATCAAATGCTCCACTGGTTGACCCTGTACAACTGATTACTGTTGCTGGATCACAAAACATACTATCAACTAATCCTTTAGAAATTTGTGAATAAATCCTACTCTCCAAATTTCTAATAAATTTATTAATTGTTGAATTGTCGTCTGCTCTTTCAGCCGCCTTTAATGCCGCTTCTATATCTGATTTAATTTTATCTCTACGTGACTTTTCCTGGTTCTCAATAGTCAAATAATGAGCACCTGTTCCTTGTCCACTAAAACTAGGGTTTTTGAATTTAAATTTAATTTCGTCTGCCATTACAACTGGAGCCATAAGTAATGCTCCTATTAAGCAACCAAAACAAAATATTTTAAAAACTGCTTCGTTACTCCAAAGTCCTTGATTACTGAATTGTTGTTTCAATAATGTTTTATCTTTAATATTCATTTTTTCTTCCCTTCCTGTTTCGCTAGAGCCTCTTTCATTTTATCTTGCTCTAATATTTTTTGTGTTGCTTTATATTCCAACACCACATTTACTTTCTGTTGTAAACGTATCATATCTTGATCTAGCATACGAGTTTTATCTATAACTCTTATTAATGCAAAATGCATATCCTCTAATGCAGGATCTATATGTTCACCAATAAAGTTCCATATGTAATATATAAAGTAACCAAGTCCTACAGTCATTACAACTGGAAAACCAAATTCTGAAATTAATGCACCTAAATCCATTAATCTCTCCTAGCATCAACCTTGCCGTCCTCGACGAAGTTTTCTGCTCTTGCAATACGTTCAATATCTGGTCTCAATTCTAATGCACTACTAACAAGTAAATCAATTTTCATCATTTCATTACTCATTGTACTGGCTCTGGCTTCTAAACTTTTACAAAAAATTGTAAGTGTCTTAACCTGTTCTACAATACCTTGCATTATTTGTTTGATAACCAAAAAGATAAAAAATCCCATTGCCATACTACCAGCGATGGGGGCTCCTACCTCCGCAATTAATCTAAAGATATCTTCCATATTACTTCCTGTGTTTGTTACTCTCTACCGTGTATTTATCAGTTTCGCTATTAAACACATTGTTATGAAATACAAGTCAAAAAAAAGGAGCATAAATGCTCCTTTTTTTATAATTCTTTATTGTTTACATTAATGAAACAAGTACTTCAATGATTGCTGGCCCATTTCCTTCTGGATTTTCGCCTATCGCTTTACCAAGGATTGTTCCTGGTTTTGCGTCATTGTTTACTTCTGCATGTCCGCTTTCTGATGAGGTAACTAGTAAATCACCTTTTGCAACTGGACCTGTAACTTTACAAGGAACTCTTCCTGTTAAAGCAACATATTGTCCTTCTGCTTCGCTATTCATCATATATGCTGGATCTGTACTAATTACACCAACTACTGCATGATTTCCTGTTGAGGTACACTCAGTAACTTCTGCTTCACCACCAAACACTACTACTGTTCCTGGTGCGTACTCTGAATCACTTTCGTATTTCTCAGCCAAATCCGCATATTGAGCCTGTGTTGCTGTAGCAGTTATGGTTCCTGCGGCAAAGTTACCACTTCCATCTCTAACTACGGCTCTACTTGCTGTATTTGTACTTGTAAATACTGCTGTATCTGTTAAGTCAACTGCTAATGAACCGGAAGTACTAACTGTACCTGATAGTCCATCACCACCACTAACACTTGTTACAGTACCTGTGGTTGTTGAGTAGCCAAATGCTTGTATCTTATCCTGAATAGCCGCTGATGTCATTAATGAAGTGTCATTATCTGCATAACTTTCTGAAGCAACTTGTATTGCCGCTCCGGCAAAATCTGCAACAGTTAAGTCTGGTAACCTAGCACTTGCTAATGTACCTGCATTAATATTACTAGCATCTAGGGCGTTTGTTGTGGCTGAGTCTGCCAATCCACTAACTGCACCACTGGCTATTGCAATATTAACATTACTTGCACCTGTGACACGTCCATCTGCATCAACAGTAACTTGAGAAACACTATCTGCATCACCATATATACCTGCTGTAACGGATGTCGCTTCTAATTGTGTTGCACCAATACTACCTGCTGTAACACTAATTTCACCTGAACTAACTGTAATTCCTGTTCCACCACTTATATGAGCTCTAACTTCTGATGCACTTGGGCCAGTATAAGTAAATACACCTGTGCTGTCATTATATGCTAATGAACCATCTCCACCAGCATCAGTTACACTTAAATGCGCCGCAACTTCTGATGTTGCTGGGCCTGTGTATGATATAACACCAGTACTATTATCATAACTTAATGCACCATCACCACCATTATCAGTAACACTGATATGTGCTCTAACTTCTGTGGCACTAGGTCCTGTATATGTAAATACACCATCGCTGTATGAGAAACTACCGTCTCCACCTGCATCTGTGGCACTAAAGTGAGCTTGTGTTTCTGCCGCACTAGGTCCTGTATATTCAAATACACCTGTTCCTGATGTATATGTTAGACTTCCGTCTCCACCTGAATCTGTTACACTTACTAATGCTCTTGTATCTGCTGTTGTTTGAATAGTAAAATAATCTGAGCCGTTATTTGTAAACTGCCAAACATCTGCACTTTCGTCAAATTGTAATTTTACGTTTGTGGCTGTTCCACGTTCAACTTCAATACCAGCGTCTTGGCTAGGGGTGCCTGCTTCGTTGTTATTGAGTACAATGATATTGTCGTCAACTGTTAATGTTTCAGTATTAAGAATTGTTTGTGTTCCGTTTACTGTTATATTTCCACTAAAAACAATGTTATCATCAAATGTTTTTGTACCACCAATACTTTGAGTTCCACTTGTTCTTACAACTGTGTTATCTACTTCTATATCATCTGCATTAGCGGTAATACCATCACCACCTACAACATTAAATGTTCTGTCTGCGGCTAATGTTCCGCCACCTGTTAAACCAGTACCTGCTGTAAATGTTACACCAGTTAATAAACCATCTGCATATGCCTTAGTGGCACCGTCTTGAGCCAGTACTGGATCATCAAGGTTATTAATATTGTTACTATCCATATCAATATTACCACCTTGCTGAGTGGCTCCGCCACCTGCTGTGCTAATTGTTTTACCTGATGTCATTTGGACATTAGATTTCATTTCAATTACACCAGAACCTGATGTTAATTCAACACTACCTGCACCAGTAGTAACAATACTAATGTTTTGTCCAGTATCTGCACTAATTTGTATAGTACCTGAATTATCTGATAATACTTGTTGTCCATTAACGTATAAAGAACCTGGTCCAACAAATACGTCTTTCCAAACACTACTTGCAGTACCTAAACTGTAAGTATTGTTTGCACTTGGTACCAAATTACCTGTTAAATTTTCGTAGTCTAAACTAATTGTTGCATCACCTGATGATGAGCCACCTGTTAAACCAGAACCTGCTAAAACGGCTGTAATGTCTGCACCACCTAAAGATGATACACTAGACTCTGTTGCTAATGGAACACCACCTGCTGTTGAGCCGTCATGTACGACTACCGTATTTTTTGTTGTATCGATTGTAATCTCACCAGCCAGTCCAGTAAATGAACCATGCTGGGTAGTAGTACCTCGACGTCTTTGAATTGCTGTTGCCATTTTTTATACCCCTAATATTTTTCTATTAGCAAATTTATATAATGTATTTATCATTATCACAAAATTCGCTGTTCTAATTCGTCATTTAAATCTCTAATTTTAATCCAGGACTTGTTTACATTTTGTCCTTTAAACATAGCCACTGTACCTTTTAATACCACCAGTGTCCACCCTCTTTTTAATCTGGGCTCATACTCCTTGCCTGCATCAAAGTTTCCTTTTAGTACAGGACGGGTCAGTGATGAACCGTCGTATTCTGTCTCATATATAATTGCATCTTCTGGAAGTGCAAAGTTTTGGCTTAATGAACTTAAATAATTACTATGTAGTACACCTGCGTCATCTTTCCATTCTACAACTTTATATTTCTTGTATTTGGTTTCTTCAAAATTATCATAATTTTGCCAAATATTCCATCCTGCATTACCAACAACTGCCGCACTTTCTACAACTACTCCTATTATGGTTTCGTTGTCATCTCCTGCATCAATAAGTTTTCCTTGCTCATTAACTGCAACTGTTAAGCCATTGCGATCCTCATTGTTTCTATTACCGTCTGCCCATTCAAATGCTTCTGCATATCCTGTACTATTAGTAAAAAACCCTTTATGTGTATATGTTTCACCTAAACCATTAACTCTAAATACACTAAAAGGATTATCTTCAAAAGCATTAGTTTTAGCATCTATAAAGTTATATGTGTCTCTTATATCTGATGCATTTTGTAATTTAAGCATATTTCCTGTAAAATACTTACTTGCAGAAACAACATTAAATCCATCTACATCATTATCATTGTTGTAAGCAGTAAATAAACTATTGGTAATGTCTTCACTTATACCTAACATTACTTTACCTGTACTACCTACATTAAAACCTTGTCTATTTCCAGTACTTAAAGCTCTAAAACTAAACGTCTTATCGTCATCACCATCTCCTTCAACAATTACCCCTCTTGTGCTTCCAGGGCCATTTGAGGGTATTGGTGATTTACCTGCACCTTTCATCCTAAAATGTGCTGTACCAAATCCTGATACTCTTGGTGCTTTGTTTCCAAAAGCCAATGCACCATTCTTTGTTGCAGTAAGAACAATGTCGTCTTGTCCTGCTGTCTTTACACTTATACCATCTTGTGATTGTTCTATGTCAACAAGATTATTAGATAAATTTAAAGCCTGTGTTTCTCCTGCACTAATACTTTTTATCTTAGCAAGTTTTTTATCAAACTCTTTTTTAAACTCTGCTGATATTTCAGCTCTTAACAAATCCATATCTACAAATGCATCTGCTTGTTCAGGCTCTTCTGATTCGGCTCCCCACATCAGGAAACTTTCATCTATTTGGCCTTGCAACTCCTTTTTTAATTCTCTTTTAAGTGCCGCTTTTAACTTTTTTAAATCTAGCTCTTGAGATGTATCTTTAACAATCTCTTTTTTTGCTACTACTTTTTTTTGTGTTTTAGTAGCAGTCTTTTTTGCTCTTGGCATGTGTGTTCCTGTTTTATTTTTAACTAACTACCGCTCTATCTGTGATCCTACGCCAGTTACTGCCATCGCTAAATGCCATGACTGAGCCGCCTGTTTCATCACTGACATAAATCATTTGTCCTGGTTGTGCCGCACTTGGTAATGAAGCAACCACAAAACTATCTCCTGTTGGTCCAAATATATCTGAAACATATTCAAAGTCTCCTATAGCAGGTACTGTTCCAGATTCTCTTACACTTCCATAGTCAATACTAATTGTGGTGTTAGCAGTGATAAGCCCATAATCGGTGATAGGTTGGAAAACTACTCCCTCAACAACACCACTTGAAGTTGTGCCACTAACCGTAGCATTTCCAAATGTTAAATCTCCTGCCAGTTTGGCATCAATGGCTGTATTTGCTCTCTCAGTTGTATAATATTTGTTTGTTGAGCCTTCGCTTAAATCATCTGTATCATTATCATCTAGATCAACTTTGTTAGAAGTTTCTTCTTTCGTACTTCTATTTTTACTAACAGATTTTAATTTACCGTCTGAACCTTTTCTTAAAATAACTTTGTCGTCACCGGAACCTATTTCTATTTCATCAACAACAAGTTTTCTTTTTATACTGGTGTTAGCACTATCTGAAAAGTCTATTTCGTTATCTGAGGTAACACTGATTGCTGTGGTGCCTAATTTAATGGTGCTACCACTTAGGTATAAGTCTCTCCATCTTGCTGTATCAGTACCTAAATCGTATGTTACATTAGCACTTGGTATAATATGACTGCTTACTTCACCATTAATAATAATGTTGTTAGAAACTTTACTTAATCCACCCTTAACCATATCGTTAATAGTGTAACCTGTCTCAACTGCACTTTGTTCACTGTTTTGAACTGCATTCACAGTAACATTATCTTTTTGTGAACTATTTCTTGGAATAACTTCCATGTCAACTGTAACAGTTCCGTAAATTGTTCCTAATGTTTTAAATGCAAAAATAAATCCTGCTGTGGTTGTTTCTTTGGTCCACAGTTGTGGATCTATATATCTACTACCATTGTATTCTTCTTCGTAACTGGTAGACCAACTTAAATCAGGAAGTGTTTCACCACTTCTCAATGCTGTATTAAAATAAACTGTGTGAGTTTCACCAGCATTTTGAGCCGTAATACGTCCTACTACTTGATAATTTTGACTTGTTCCATCTGGGATAATTGTTACAACTTTTTGGTATTCACCGTTAGTAAAGTAACTACCAGTTGAAGCACCAGTATACATCTGGTTGAACTTCATTATGTTTGAATTTGTAAACTCTTGATCTGTAAATGTTACTGTTCTGCCTTGTACTTTAAATACTTCTGATGTATTATTTGCATCGTAAATTTTAAATATGGGGTCTGAACCGGAACCGTTATCTCTTACTCTTAATTGGGTAGCAGTTCCGTTACTGTGGGCCACATCTAAATATGCTCCACTAAATTTTAATGTTGGGTTTGTTCCTAATCTTAAACTACCATTTACAAACAGTTTATCATTAGAAGCAGTTGAGCCGACGGAGACTGTGTCGTTGCTACTGTCTACAAATAATGTGCCAGAATCAACGTTCAAGTCTTTTAAAGTACTTCCTACACTTACCCATGCATTGTTATACACTTGCAAAGTCGAATTAGAACTATCTATGTATATATCACCATTGGAGATATCGCTACTAGGCTGGGTGCCTGTAGATATTTTTGTGCCACTATCAGTCTTTCCTATCTGAAATTCAGATTGAGTTGTGCCTTTAAAATTTCCAAAAATTGCCATACTTTATTATCCAGGTCAGTTCTAGGAGTTGTGATAAGGACACCATGCCTTACGAACCCTAGTCTGTGTCCCCATAACCAATTTATGAGTGTCGACACAGTCTTCTCCGTCTACTTATATTTATCTTTTTATACTGTTTTAAGTGGTTTACTTAGTTCTTCCCAACTGGTTTCGAAATCTGAGTCACCATCTGCATAACCCATTACACCCAATTTATCATATTCAGGTATAAGTTCGTCCGTTAGTAGTCCTATTCTTTTTAGGTTGGGCATTATTCGACTGAATAATACGTCTTGAAATTGTGTTTGAAATATAAATTCTTTCTGATATGCTTCTGTTTGTTCTAAATCCATACCATATTTTTCCCAAACATCATATGCTCTTAATCTGTTTCTGCTTACAGTACAGGCCTCTAAGGCAAATTGTGCTCTGTCCTGACGTTCTTCTTCTGTGAGTGTTTTTACATATTCTTCTAAATAGTTTACACCAAAGGTAACATGCCTTGCTTCATCTCTGATAATATATCCTACCATTTCTTTGTATACAGGATCGTTACTGGCATCTTTACTAGCCTGAAAGGCCGCAAGTGCTAGTCCTTCTATAACAATTTGCATACCAATAAACTTTAAATCCCATCGTGGGTCAGTTAGTATTTTGTCTAGTAGTCCTTTCAGTGCTGTGCCTATAGGCCATGTTCGTTTAAGTCTTGTTTGCAGGTATTTGTTAAATGCTTCTACATGTCTTGCTTCATCGAATGTCTGTGAAGCCGCGTATAGTTTGGCATTAAATGTAGGAGCACAACTGGCCAACTGACTTGCTACTAATAAAGCACCTTGTTCTCCATGTAAGAATTGGCTGATACTCCATGCATTTAAGTCTCTGATAAATTCTAGTTTCTTTTCTTTATCCCATTCTGCGTATACAGGATGATTGCTCCATTGATTGTTTTCAAACTCAAATGCTTCTGTATCGATATCTGGAAACTCTGGTGTCCAGTCAACATCCACTTCTGCATTCCAGTTTAACTGTTTGCCTAATTCGTATAGTTTTTTAACACGATTGTCTTGTACAGTATAATCCCAATTATATGCACCTGTTAGTGGAGTTTGAAATATTTCTACAATGTCTGTGGGTTCAAGTCCTGCTGGATATTCGTCCTCATGCAGAACAACTTCCGTAGGAGTTTGGCCTTTAATAATTTTCATAATATTATTTATCGATGTTTACGATGCAAACATCAGTTTTTAAACTAAGATTTCTATAACACCTGGTTGTGCATCAGTTTTTGCTTCTAATGATCTTCCAAC
>Ga0222718_10003253_pt1 | contig 14012 bp, 23 predicted proteins | sample C33_27DmetaG_FD_165045 | JGI IMG/M metagenome (GOLD analysis project Ga0222718, IMG submission 165045) | Estuarine water microbial communities from San Francisco Bay, California, United States - C33_27D | ecosystem: Environmental > Aquatic > Marine > Unclassified | place: USA: California... | reverse complement strand
CTTGTGCCGCATTGGAGTGTAGCAGAAATCGAAGATTGTTGCAGTGAAGCCTGGGAAGAATACTGGTCAAGCAAGATATAGGTTGACACATCCTATAATCATGCTATTATGAATAGTAAGTTGAAATTAAGGAGAGATAGATGACTTATTCAGTAGAACTTCAGAACGCAATAGATGCAATGCGCAAGATTACCAATACTGCAGACATGCATGTATTGGCTTCACAGTACAATTCACACATTACATTCCTCGGCAAAGTTAACAGCCGCGGTATTATCAAAGGCGACAAGATTGCTTGGGAATATGGTGGTTTGCAAAAGGTTGGTGTTGTACGCAAGGTTAATCGCAAGACTGTTGAAGTTGCTAACTATGGTAATACACCATTTGGTTCAACCGTCACACGCATTGACAAGTCGATGATCCTCGGCAAGGTTGCTGAATCAACAGAGTCATTTGCATAATGTCACACACCAGTGAAATCGTAAACACCAAAGGGCATCCATTTGTGGGTGTCTGTTGGCCCGTTACTGGCAGTAAAGGTGATGCATACACAGTTGAAATGACCGATTATGGTTTTGATTGTAGCTGTGTTGCTTACCGCAAATGCAAACATATAAAGAGTGTGGAAGAACGTTTTTGTGAAATATTGGACTAACATTGTTAGAGAAGTTTTCCCCAGAGCAGAAGTATTAGACGCTGCTCTGGCTTATCCTATTACAGACTACGGTTGGGATGTTAATGTTCCTCGTAGCACAACCTTTTGCAATTTTGAAGATCCCGAGTATAGACTAGTAATTAATCTGCAGGACATGCTAACTCGCTATGAGGATCACAAAGTCCCAGGTGAACTTACTAAACTGCATCAGCATTTTGTTAAAAATGATTTTCCCATGGATCGTATTATTGTATTAATATGGCCCTTGGGTCTTAAAAAGGATTGGCCCACAGATAGTTTTCATTTAATTGAATTCAGTAGCCACCAGTATGAAACTTGGTGCAGTTATAAAGCGGCAGAAGATGTACTGCGTGAAGCGTTTAGCAGAGAACACAAAGATTTTGAATACAACTTTGTGTGTCCACAGCGCATCTACAAGCCGCATAGAGCAGCATTGCACAGTATTTTAGACACAACCATTGGCAATGTAAGTTTACAAACAAAGGGCGTTGAACTAAAGTATCCTAGTTTAAGTGTTGAAGAATATGACAACACCTATGACAATCTCAGTAACCTGCTTGCAATGCGCAAGAACTATAACACAGCATTGTTTACCATTGTTAGTGAAAGTCAGTATAGTGAAGAATATGGCATCATAACAGAAAAGACTTTTAATGCTATTGTAGCAGGACATCCGTTCCTAATGTGTGCGCATCAGTATGCAGTGGAACAGATTCGTGGATATGGATTTCATTCATATAACTATATTTTTGATGAAGCATATGACGACTTGGATAATGTTGTGCGTATGAAGGATATGATTAGCAGCAACTGGCACTTTACACAGGAACCGTTGAGTGCAGTTGAAATGCAAAAGATATTTGAAGACTGTCAGGGAATAATCAACTACAACAGAGATTACTTCTTTGATCAGTTCGGTGACCAAATGATTGACGAACTTAGAATGGATCTGTTAAACTTATGGGGAAAGTAAACTACGATCAGCACGCCGCATTTTTGTTTATGGAAAACCTAAACATGATGGTGCCTTACTATTTGATGGCAGCATATGCTTATTATAAAGAAGACGATCCTATTTTCAGTGATGCGTTTTTTGACAACATGGGCAAGACCATGCTGGAACGTTGGGATGATATTGATCACCGCCATAAGTTGTATATTACAAAACATGATCTCAAAGCCGGAACATTTTTAGGTAAGTATCCTTCCATGGTTCCGGGTGCATTGAATAGTTTGAGGAACACATAATGGCTATACATGCTATGATTGATTTAGAAACATTGGACACAGGTGTTAACAGTGTAATCTTAACCTGTGGTGCTATTAAGTTTGATCCATTAAGCGATGCGGATCCATATGCAGAGATGTATCATCGCATTGATGTTGATGAACAAACTGCACTTGGGCGCACTGTAGACGATGGCACTATTGCGTGGTGGGGAACACAGCCAGAAGAGATTTGGCAAGAAGCATTAGGCGACGAAGATCGTGTTAGTGTAGATGAGTTTATTCGTGATTTACAGCGTTGGGTAGTAGGCGTAGATGTTATTTGGGCTCAAGGTTATGGTTTTGACATAACTATTATTGAAACACTGCTAACACAAAAAGGTCATAACAAGCCCTGGAACTTTTGGAACTTGCGTGATAGCAGAACACTGTTTCAACTTATGCCAAAAGATCCACGCAAAGCAATGAACTTTGCCGCACACAATGCACTAGAAGATTGTAGAGCACAAGCAAAGTGTGTTCAGTTCTGTTATCGAGAATTAGGCATAATAAAAGGTTGACACATCTGTATAGTGTGCTATTGTAAAGAGTAAGTTGATTTTGAGGAGAGACAAAATGTTTAAAGATTATGAACTTGGCGATACTGTAACATATACACACAAGGTTATGGATTGGGGTCCTTTTTGGCGCGAAACTCGCTGCACTGGAACATTGGTTCGGGTAAACAAATCAACTGTAACTCTTGCATATAAAAGCGGCGAAACTTTTAGAGTTAATCGCAGCAGAGTAGTTGAAAAAGAAAAGGTTGACAATGCTGCATAAGATGTTATTATATAAGAGTAAGTTAAACAAATGATGTTGGAGAGAGACATGTCATACGTTCTAGTAAAAAGCGGAGAATACAGGAACCGCACAGTAGAGAATACTGTTTTCCCTGTTATTAAAAATTTTCAATTTGGCGCAAACGGCGGATACATCACAGTTGATGGGTCAAGTGTGTTTGGTGCAGAATTTTCAAAAGTTCGCATTAAAACAACTCAGGATCAACTGGATTTTGTCGGACAAGATGTTTTCAACAAACAAGAAAGCATTAAGGTCGAAGTTGCTGCCTCATCTACATTCACTCCAGAGCAAGATCAAAAGCGTATGGGTGAAATTGCACAACGGTTTGAGATCTTAGATCAGATGACCAAATCTCTTGTTGCAAGTGATATTCGTGCGCTAATTGTTACTGGACCTCCAGGTGTTGGTAAGAGTTATGGTGTAGAAGAAGAACTTAACAAGAGTTCACTTTTTGGAGATATGACTAATCAACGGCGTAAATACGAAGTCGTTAAAGGTGCAATGACTGCACTAGGACTTTACGCTAAACTGTATGAATATTCAGACAAAGGCAATGTGCTTGTGTTTGATGACTGTGATAGCGTATTGATGGATGACCTCGCACTAAACATCCTCAAGGCTGCACTGGATAGCGGCAAGAAGCGGATGATTTATTGGAACGCAGAATCCAACAAACTGCGCAGTGAAGGCATCCCAGACAAGTTTGAATTTAAAGGCAGTGCTTGCTTTATTACTAACATTAAGTTTGAGAATGTTAAAAGCAAGCGACTACAAGATCATCTTGAAGCATTGCAGTCACGCTGTCACTACTTGGATCTTACACTGGACACTATGCGTGATAAGATCCTGCGTGTAAAACAGATTGCGGCAGTTGGTGATCTGTTTAAGGATTACAGTATGGACATGAAACAAGAAGCTGAAATAGTAGATTTTATGGCTGAGAACTGTAATAAATTTCGTGAAGTAAGTTTACGAATGGCGCTTAAGGTTGCAGACCTAATGAAAATTAGTCCTAACAACTGGCGTGCGCTTGCTGAATCAACCTGCATGAAGCGGGTATAATCGGAGGTTCAGTGACCTGTTTACAAAATGAGGACCCCTCTCTCTCTTCTTCTCGGATCCTCTGCTTGTAAAAACCGAGTAGGGAGTTAAACGCTCCCTACTCACCCACAAATATTTATAGATAAGATTACAAAATTTTGACGGTATATTAAATAGTCATTTGACAGAACTGATAGTTAAAAAATTGACGGATAACAAAATTTGACGGATTGAACCGCGGCTCCTCTCTCCTCTCTCCTCCAATCGCGGTTCAGAACGGGTAGTTTAGAAATAGACTACCCGTTCACTTTATGTTATAATGGATATTATGAAACTACTTTATACAAATGGTGATAGTTTTACATATGGCAGTGAGTTGGAGAGCCAAACTCGTGCATGGCCTGTGTTGCTTGCTAAAATGTTGGGATACGAACTAGTTAACGATGCACAGCCTGGTGCTAGTAATGACTACATTATTCGTAGCACAGTTGAATTTTATTCTCAACAAAAACCAGATTTAATTATCATAGGATGGACTACTCCGGATAGAATAGAATTAAGTTCACAACATTGCACACATCGCACTCGTCCAGATATTTTTAACAATTGGGATACAGCGTGGGCAAAGAGTAAATATAATACACAAATAAAACTACTGGATGAATACTTAAAAGTGCCACACTATTTTTGTACAGCATGGGATACTCCTATTGATACACTATCCTATATAGGCAGATTTGTCGAATGGGCATATGGTACACCGCATGGGCCTGGCGGGCATCCATTGGAACAAGGACACGAAAGGATAGCACAAGAAATTGTTAAACGTTTCCGAGATTAAAATTGTTCATATTGAAGCAAGCACATACTGTAATGCACGTTGCCCACAATGTCCTCGGAACTATTGCGGATGGAACATTTTAGACTTACCACAAAAACATTTAAGTGTACAAAATCTCGCAAACACTGTAAATCAAATAGAAAACGCACATGGCTTGTTTAATGGCAACTATGGCGATCCAATGATGAATCCAAAAATAGTTGAACTTACTGAACTTTTTACTTCATCTAGTGTGACAACAAATGGCAGTTGTGGGCGTGTAGATACATACGTTAATCTTGCAAGACTAGGTGTACAAATGACATTTAGCATAGATGGACTTGAGGATACTAATCATATATACAGACAGGATGTTGCATGGGATAAGGTAATGGAACGTGCTAGTGCATTTATAGATGCAGGTGGCATAGCGCACTGGAAGTTCGTTGTGTTTAAACACAATGTACACCAAATACAAAGTGCAGATAGGCTAAGCAAGCGCATGGGATTCGCTAGTTTTCAAGTTGTAAATCATGAACGCAACCACGGCCCTATCCTAAACAATCAAGGCGAAGAAGTGGGCTGGTTATTACCTCATAATAGGACTGCGGAAAAATATGAATATGATGCACAGCAACATTTAGAAATGCTTAAAAACCCATTTGTCTTGCAAAATGATTATAGCGATGCTATAATAAGTTGTGAGTTAAAACAAGATAGTAATATATATGTTAACGCTAGTGGTGAAGTATTACCTTGTTGTTATCATGGAGTAAGACAACACATACACCCAAAAGGTGAAACACTACAAGAACAACTTGATAGTTTTCGCTGGTTAGAACAAACCTGGGGCAAAAAGGATTGCAATGAAACCTGCTATAATTCATGTAAAAGATGAAGTGAACTGTAAGATCGAAGGCCTTGACTTGGATACTCGCAAGAAGTTATCCAACATGTTCAAGTATGAGATTCCTTATGCACGTTACCTGCCCGCTGTTAAACTAGGACGCTGGGATGGCAAAAAAGCATTCTTTCAACTGGGCGGTAGTACATACATTAACCTACTGCCAGATATTCTTCCTGTGCTAGTAGCACAAGGCTATGACATAACACTAAATGATACTCGCGATTATCAGTGCGAGTTTGTGTTAGAGCCTGTAGATGAAAATACATTTGCAGATACAGTATGGCCCAAGGGGCATCCAATAGCAGGGCAACCTATTGTGTTGCGTGACTATCAAATTGAAACAATCAATAACTTTTTAACTAATCCACAAAGTCTACAAGAAATTGCAACGGGTGCAGGTAAAACACTGATGACTGCGGCACTGAGCAAGAGTGTTGAGAACTATGGACGTAGTGTAGTCATTGTTCCTAACAAAAGCCTAGTAACACAAACAGAAGAAGACTATGTTAACATGGGATTGGATGTTGGTGTGTACTATGGAGACCGTAAAGAGTTTGGCAGAACACATACTATCTGTACATGGCAAAGTCTAAACATACTACTAAAGAACACAAAGAATGCAGTTGCACCTATTAGCATTGGCGAGTTTTTAGAGGATGTGGTGTGCATTATGGTGGACGAAGTGCATATGGCCAAAGCAGACGCTCTCACTGCCCTGCTAACGGGCGTAATGAGCCACATACCCATACGTTGGGGGCTAACTGGCACAGTGCCCAAAGAGAAGTTTGAGAGCGTGGGTATTGTGTGCAGCATTGGCCCTGTGATTAATCAGATTAGTGCAAAAGAACTGCAGGACAAAGGTGTGCTTGCTCAGTGTCATGTGAATGTTGTACAAATGATTGACACAGTAGTACACACAAACTATCAAAGCGAGCTTAAATACTTGTTAGAGGACAAGGATAGACTGGACTATATTGCAGGCTTGTGTGACAGTATCAAAGACACAGGCAATACACTTATACTAGTTGATCGCATTGCAGCAGGCAATGAACTAGCAAGTCGTATACCAGACAGTGTATTTGTATCAGGGAGTACAAAAGGTGCAGACAGAAAAGCAGAATATGACGAGGTATCAACTGCTACAGGAAAGGTTATCATCGCGACCTACGGTGTTGCGGCTGTTGGTATCAATATTCCTCGTATCTTTAATCTGGTGCTTGTTGAGCCCGGTAAAAGTTTTGTTCGCGTTATCCAAAGTATTGGGCGTGGAATTCGTAAAGCGGAAGATAAAGACTTTGTTCAAATCTGGGACATAACCAGTACAGCGAAATACGCTAAAAGACATTTAACAAAAAGAAAAGCATTTTATAAAGACGCAAACTACCCATTTACGGTAGAGAAAGCAGATTGGAATTAACATGAGTGACGAACAACAAGGATTGCCCAAACCAGGCGAACTAATGTATAACACAGGCATTGCCTACTTCAGTGAAGGTTTTAACAATAAAAGCACTGCACCTTATATTCAGTGGATTATTGAAATGAATTTACTTCCTAAAAGCATGCGTCCTAAAGAACTTACACTAGTAATCAACAGCCCAGGCGGTAGTGTACACAGTGCGTTTGCACTTATTGATACTATGAAAGGCAGTGCTATTCCCATTAAAACTGTTGGACTAGGACTTATTGCAAGTTGTGGCATTCTTACATTTATGGCAGGACATAAAGGTCGCCGTGTTGTCACACCAAACACAAGTATCCTCAGTCACCAATACAGTTGGGGCAGTGCCGGCAAGGAGCATGAACTGTTTGCACAAGTGCGTGAGTTTGAACTCAGCACAGAGCGTATGATTGAACACTATAAAAAATGCACAGGACTTAATGAAAAGAAAATCCGCGAGCTGCTACTTCCTCCGCAGGATGTATGGCTCAGTGCAAAAGAAGCAGTGAAGTATGGCATTGCCGATAAAATTGTAGAGGTATATTAATGACATTGTTGCTAAACGGCTGCAGTTATGGATACGAATGGAAAGACTTTCCAGGCTATAACCTTAGCCAAAGCGGCGGTAGTATTGCCCGCAGCGTACGAACTACAATCGAATGGATTGTTGCTAACGGTAATCCAGACTATGTTTTTATTCCGTTGACGTTAACAAATAGATTTGAAATCGCAAAAATCATGGAACAAAATATTCCTATTGAAGGGCCATATATAACTGGAGGGCATACGCACTATGAAATTGGAGCAAAACTAAGTGATAGCTGTTATCTCGGATGGGATTATGCGTTTATGTATATTACATTGCTTAGTGCTTGGCTTGATCAACGAGGCGTAAAACATCTTATTTGGGATCAGGCAAACATGTTTGACAGAAAAGACATTCAAGGGTTTAACGGCATGGAAAAACTAAAACTTGTAGAAGCAAATCCTAGAATTATTCCTTTGTTTGATTTTTGTGGTAATCAGTATATGTATGACAATGGCGGCGAATGGGATGAAGATGACAGCCATTTAGAAACTAATACTAGACATTATAAAAACGAATCTTATATAATATTACAAGAATACTTAGAAAAATATATGAAAGATGTATTAAATGAGAAAGTAGAGTGGAAATGATATTACTAAATGGATGCAGTTTTGGTTGGGCTTGGCAAAGTTTTCCTGGCGTGAATATCAGTAAGACAGGCGGCAGTTTCTATAGAAGTGTGCGTACCACTGTGGAATATTGTGCTAGTAATGGTAATCCTAATGCTGTTCTAATACCTATTACATTTATTGATCGAGACGAATACATTACTAGTATATCACAGGATAGTATAATAGAAGGACCATACAGTGTAAGCACTGCAAGTACAGAACTAAAACAATTGAATGAAACATTTAACATGTTAAGTGATACAAGTTATGCTACATGGGATAGATTCTTTTTAACTCTTACACTTTTTTGCGCTTGGTTGGAAAAACAAAATATTAAGTATATTATCTGGGATCAATGCAATAAATTTGACAAAGTACATTTAACTGGATACAAAGCAATAAACAAATTTAAATATATAGAAGAAAATAAAAACATAGTTGATTTATTTAATTTTTGCGCCAATCAATATATGTATGATAATGGAGCTATTATTACCGATCCTCGCACAAAAGTTCCATCACAGGCGCATTACGAAGATCAATACTACAAAGTACTTGCAAATTATTTACGAGAGTACATAAAACAACATAATTTAGGAATAGATCTATGAGAATTTTAACACTAGAAAACACTGCGTATGAAATGAATGACATACCAGACGAAATAGATGATCTTCGTTTTGCAATACTGGATAACAGTAATCCCGCTGATCCTGATTACTTTTTTATTCCGCTAATCTTTCTAGAAAGTTTCAATAGTCCGGCAGTGGTGTTAGATGTTGGCGGCAATATGATTCGCATGCCAGTGGATTGGAAGATCCTCATTGGTGACAGAGACATCGGTGACCTAGAAATGCTAAACTTTAGCAGTTTAAATGATCGTGGCTTTGATGCATTTGTGTTTAATCCCTTGGGAGACTTTAGACACAACTACTTGCCAGTAAACATTGTAGACATTTACAGTGATGTGAAATGGTTCTTCCCCAAACTTAAACAGGGACAAATCCTTGCTATTCCAATTGAAACAGGTGTAGAAAATCCTCGTTGTGTTTTCTGTGCTAAAGAGATTAACAAGCAAAACGAGATTGTTAGCATTGACAAAGCCTGGTAGAATAATCCGCACAGACTATAGACGTTTTCAGTTTAGTGTACATTTGGATTTTCACACTGCAGTAAAGCATGGTAAGCGAGCGGGTAGCCTGCTGAATCGTGTTAGAAAATACTTGGAAATGCGCACAGACACAGACTACAATATTGAGAGTGTGGACAATACAGTTGTGCTGGAGTTTGCAAAACTTGACGATGCTCGTATGTTTGTGCTATCATTTAGTGATGTAATAGATACCCACGGAGTTAGATTTGACTAAATTATATTATGATGGAGATAGTCATAGCTGTATGTTGCCTCGAGGGCAAACACAAACCACTGGGCATGTTATAGCAGATAGACTAGGTTATGAACTAGAGCACTATGGCTTCATCGGCAAGAGTCCTGCACAAATAATAAGAAGCAGTGTAAGATATAGTTTTGAAGATGTTCCATGTTTTATGGCGATTGGCATAGGAGTAATTAATAGGTTAGAGTGGTTTAGTGAAGAGGTTCCGGATATACCTAATAAACCTGCAGAATATAAAAGATGGCAAGAAGAAGATAGTATAAATTCTTTACAGATATTTGATGCTAGTAGAGAAACGCAACAACTTTTTCATTGGCAATACATGGAAGCAAATCTACTTTTTAGTTTGATACAACTGCATGACTATCTTTTACATAACGGAAAAAACTTTATAATCCATAATCTAGGCAGTGATATTAGAGTTGACAAAGATTTTGTATTCAGTAATAATATATACGATGAAATAAAATGTAGACCTAGATTTATTAATATGTTTGAAAATAGTCTGCATAGTCAAATGAAAGAAAAAAATATGAAACCCTGGGATTTTGACGAACACAGTTGGCACGGACATCCGGACGAACAAGGGCATTTAATGTATGCTGATTGCTTAATGGAACACATCGATGTCTGACAAACTACAGTTAAACACAATACTTGCTGCAATAGATCGCAAAGACTATGCGTTCTATGATGGGCTTACACCAGAGCATCAAAAGCAAGTAACACCATTCTTGCTAAACCGTTATGTAAGTCTTGTCAAAGATGGAAAGCCAATAGAACATAAACTCGAAATAGAATCGTATTATCTTATGGCTACAAATAAACATGTAAATTGTAATTATTTTGAACTAGCAAAGCATCCTAGACTTGTATGGCAGTTGCTATGTACAGTGAGTCCTGGTATGGGCACACAGTTCCATCAATGGGTTGGACATAAGAAAAAAGACAAGAACAATTCAAGCAAACGCCGTAAAGATGTAGAGCGTCTTCATCCACATGCAAAAAGTGACGAACTGGATATGCTGTGTGAAATGTACACAGACAAGGACCTAAAAGCAATAGCAAAGTTATATGGTGATGTATAACTACAATACAGATAAACTTGTTATAGTTGCATATCCGACAGGAGCTGGCGGTAAATTTCTTATAAACTGCTTGGGCATTAGTGAAGATGCATGTTTGCAAGATTGGGAACTATATGATTTAACGTCAGCACAAAAGAAACAACTTATACTGAATAGACTACAATCTACGCTAAAAGGCACTTGGAACGATTTAGATCTGGGATGCCTTAAGATGTTTGAAAATAATCTAGATGGAATGACTGTAGAAGAAATACACGGTATAGACTGGGAGTTTCAAAAAATCATTGATATTAGTCATGGTGACAAATACTATTTTCAGACAACTCACAGTGAACAAGGTTGTGTCAAATTAGTAAATGCATTTTCAAATGCTCGCACAATAAACTTTATAAACTGCGATCAAATAAAAAGAGACATTTACAATCCATCAACTGATCTAAACATCGAATCAGAATTTACATTTGATGTAAACGATTATAAAACTGTAACAGACACAACAAACAGCATTCGCAGATTTTATGAACATTTTAACATGAAAGACTTTGATAGTGTTTTTATATCAGAATATTATGAAAAATGGATAGCACATATCACATGAATGACTTTACAAGCGTCATAAAAGATGCTATAATTAACTATAGTATGGAAACCAAAGACTACACATGCCAATACTGTGGCAAAGGATATCGCAAGGAAAGTACCCTTGTGGCGCATTTGTGCGAGCCAAAGCGCAGAGCACAACAAGAGAACGAAGCAGGTGTCAAATTGGGCATGACTGCTTACCTGCGTTTCTATGAACTTACACAGGGCAGTGCTAAGTTTAAGACATACAAGGATTTCAGTGACAGTGCATACTATAATGCATTTGTAAAGTTTGGCAGACACATGGTTGCTATTCGCGCAATCAACACTGCAAAGTTTATTGACTGGGTTATTAAGAGCAACAAGAAACTGGACTACTGGTGCAAAGACGCAGTATATCAAGAATACTTGTTTGATCATTTGCGCAAAGAAGCAACGCAGGATGCACTTGAGCGCAGTATTAAAACCATGGAAACCTGGGCAGAAGAAAAAGATTCAGTGTTTAATCATTACTTTAACTATGTAAACACTAATGTTCTTGTGCAGCATATTACAACAGGGCGCATCAGTGCTTGGATTATTTTTAACTGTGCAAGTGGGCAAGCAGCACTGGACAAACTAAGCACAGAACAGATTGAAATGATCTTTCCATATATTGATCCAGACTATTGGAAGCGCAAGTTTGTAGACTATTTCGCAGACACGGAATGGGTTAAACACATACTAAAGGAAGCAGGACTATAATGTTTGATATGCCAGATGTAGACATTGACTTTGGTGATCGCACACAGTTATTAAAACATGTGCCCAGTGTTGGTGCCAGACTTGAAAACGGTAACAAGCACAACACAGGTGTTTACTTTACCCGTATTCCACAAGCACATGATGGACTTGCAACACTGGACCACAAGCGAGCAGAAGAACTTGGATACTTTAAACTGGACTTGTTGAACGTAGGAGTATACAGTCATGTTAGAGACGAACTGCATCTAGTAGAACTTATGCGCGAGCCCGACTGGAGTAAACTGCATGACAGAACATTCTTTGAACAACTGATACATGTAGGCAAACACTATGAAACAATGGCAAAGATGCCTGAAGATATTACAAGCATACCTCGCATGGCAATGTTTCTTGCAGTCATACGCCCTGCTAAACGTCATCTAATAGGGCAAACTTGGGCAGAGGTTGCACAAACTGTTTGGGACAAAGCAGGTCTAGATAGTTATAGTTTTAAGAAAAGCCACAGTGTGGCATACGCACAACTAGTAGCAGTGCATATGAATATATTAGAGGAAGCCAATGAGTAACGACACACAACGCATGCAAGATATACAAAATGCACTAGTAGCACATATTCAAACACAGTTAACCACAGACGAAGATTTTATGTATGTTGCTACCATGCTGTTAAAGCACAGTCTGGTATTGTATAAAACATTTTTAGAAGATGAACAGATCAAGCAAATGCTTGCACATGTTGCTGATACGCTTGCTGATGATTTAGATGTTAATGACTACACTACGTCAAACAATAGCGGCGGCACTACACGCCACTAGAGCATAGTATGTTAACACATGCAAGCACTGATCCAATACATTAGTCCACCACCATGTAGTACTTCTTGCTTCACATTTGAGATATCTATTTAAATGATGCTTGCCCCAATCAATGTGCCAGTGTAGCACATAGTCAAGTATACCTAGCACTACTGCAATCTCTGGCGCGAACCATAGTGCAATAAACATTGTTGATAAACCATGTTCTAAATAATGCCTGTGACCATCGCCTAGCCATTCGTGCTTGGCTCTAGGACCGTGATACTGTTGCACGCCTAGATCAACAATGAAATGTTTAATCATTAGAACTAAAAAAAATTCCATCATTTTACTTTCTTTACTAATTGTATATTGCGTCTTTTGCTACGCTTTTTTGCTAGTTCAGCAATACTTACACTAGGACCCTTGACAACTTCTGTGTCGCGGATGTTAAATGTAATTAATATACTAGCAAACTGTGCAAAGTCTTTTTTGAGAAATAGATTAATAGGAATCATTCTATTTGATTCCCACCACCACACATCGCCTAGTTCTAAAAAACTTGCTTTGAGATTGTCTGGAATCTTGCTATAGTCATACATGCTTAATACAGTGTCGTCTTGATTCTGTACTATTCCTACATATTCTGCGCCGCCGTATGTGACCAAACTTAAAAACGGATATTTTTCAAATATTTCTTCTGCTAACGCCGGCATTAAACACTTTCGATAAATACTGTATGACTGTTATTACTGGATATTTATATGCACAAAGACACACTGCAGTTATTACTGATACAGGAGTTAATAACCTCATGAGTATGTTTTACACACCCAACATCAAAGTCTACAGAGGTATAGACAATTACATTCGTATTGAATTTAAAAACCGTGATCAAAAGCGAGTAAGCATGACAGATCACACAGCAACTATTGTTATACTTGACAAAGAAAATGGTGTTGCATATGTAGAACGTGCGCTCACAGCAATTGATCCACGCAGAGGTGTATGGGAAGCAACTATCACAGAAAGTGATATACTTAACCTAGATTCAAAGTTTTACAGTTATGGACTTAAGGTTACCAATCCAGAAGGCAGAACTGCACCAGCATATGCAGACGACAACTACAGTGCAAACGGTGTATTAGAAATTGATGAAGGTGTTTATCCTCCATTCACAGCAAGTACTGTAGAAGATTTTGCTAGTGGTGACACAGGCAGCACTATTGCTATTGCACCTTATGTAAATCG